>Ga0126339_10000811_pt1 | contig 19082 bp, 15 predicted proteins | sample OrbTmetagenome_2_FD_92532 | JGI IMG/M metagenome (GOLD analysis project Ga0126339, IMG submission 92532) | Coral microbial communities from Petempiche,Puerto Morelos, Mexico - Orbicella T R C metagenome | ecosystem: Host-associated > Invertebrates > Cnidaria > Coral | place: Petempiche,Puerto...
GCAGGCTGCCGAAACTGGTGCCGCAGGAGGGACTTGAACCCCCGACCCACGCATTACGAATGCGTTGCTCTACCAGCTGAGCTACTGCGGCGGAAGACCCGCACCATAGTGGCGGATGCGGCGCTTGACAAGCAGCGTTTCCAGCACGGATGGACGATGGTCACGACACGTTTGCCCAGAGGACCGAGGCCATCAAAGGCGATCCTCCGGTTTCTCCGCAGCATAAGGGTGAACCGGTGGAAAACAGAAGCACTGCATTCTGAGCGTCTGACGGCCGCGAAGACTGTGGTCCTGGCGCGAGGAATCCCTCTCCGATCGCTTATCCGCGTCCGGCGCCCTGTCCGGCGTGACCGCCGCCAGGGTACGCGCCGGAGGGAATTGAGGGTGCGGCCGCCGACGGCTATGCTGTGCTGCAACACGACGAGGGTCGGGGAGGGGGACCCGGTATGCCCCTCCCCAGTCAACGCAGGACGGCTGACATCGAAAGAAAGGCGGACCCATGGCGCAGACGCGGCCAAGGATCTATCTGGCGGGACCAGAGGTATTCCGGGCCGATGCGCGCGCCCTGGGCGACCGCAAACGGGCGCTCTGCGCCGATGCCGGGCTGGACGGTGTGTTCCCCTTGGACGGCCTGCCGGACGACGAGCCGCCGCCGACGCCTGCGGGCGGCATGGCCATCGCCCGTCACTGCTTCGCGATCATGGCCGGCTGCGACGCCATGATCGCCAATATCACTCCTTTTCGGAGTCCCAGCGGTGACATGGGCACGGCGGTGGAGATGGGCTACATGCATGGGTTGGGGCGGCCGGTGGTCGCCTACAGCAACACGGCGCTGCCCTATGTGGAGCGGGTGGCCATCGCCATTGGCGGTGCGCTGCCGAAGCGCGATGACGGCACGCCCGTGGACCTGGAAGACATGGCGGTGGAGTCCTTCGGTCTCGCCGACAATCTGATGGTGGACGGATGTGCGGCGCTGGGGCCATATGGCGGGCCGGTTGTCACGCGTCAGACCGCGTTCGCGGCGCGCTGGACCGACCTGACTGCGTTCGCGGAGGCGGTGCGCCTGCTGGCCGGGCACTTGGCGGGGCCTCTCCGCTGATCTGATGACGGGCGGCTCGGCGCTGTGGTTGCGCGTGTCGATCCGCCTGTGTGCGCCGACAGACCGGTGCGGCGTTACGCCGTGGTACCAGCGGTGCGATCGGGCGCAAAACCGGCTGCCCCCACCGGATCGCGGACGCGGGAGGCCGGAAACCGCAAGGTAACCGTTGTCCCTTCGCGCTCGCGACTGGACAGCGCGATGCTCCCGCCGTGCAGTTCGATCATCGAGCGCACAAGCGACAATCCCAACCCCGTTCCTTGTTCGGCCGCCTGAGGGTTGGCCTTCGCCTGCTGGAAGGGTTCCAGGACCTTATCGAGATCGGCCTCGGCGATGCCCACGCCGGTGTCGGCCACGATCATCGCCAACCCGCCGTCGGCGGTGCGTTCGGCGGAGATGATGACACGACCGTCGCGGGGCGTGAACTTGATCGCATTGGCGACCAGGTTCATGAGCATCTGTTTGAGGGCGCGCTCATCGGCCCACAGGTTCGGGATCCCCCCAAGACCCTCGGCGGTGACGATAACGCCGCGGCGGTCGGCGCTCTGGCGGGTGAACTCCAACACGGTGGCGACGATGTCGGCCGGGATGACCAGTCCTTCATTCAGGGTCATGCGGCCGGCCTCGATCTTGGACATGTCGAGGATGTCATTGATCAGCGCCAGAAGGTATTCGCCGCTGTTGTGGATGTAGTCCACGTACTCCAGGTACTGAGGCGCGCCAAGAGATCCGAAAAGCTGGCGTTTCATGATATCGGAGAAGCCGATCACCGCGTTCAGCGGCGTGCGTAACTCGTGACTCATCTTGGCCAGGAATTCCGACTTGGCCTGGTTGGCGCGATCAGCCTGCTCGCGCGCGTCTTGCAGTTCAAGTTCCCGGATCTTGAGATCGGAGACGTCTTCCTGGACACCCACAAAGTGTGTGATGTGGCCCGAGGGATCGCGCACGGGGGCGACGCTCAGGCGGTTCCAGAACATCCCCCCGTCCTTGCGATAGTTGCGCACCAGGCCGCTGAAGTTCTCACGGTCCTTGAAGCCGCCGGTCATCAACGCGCGCAACGCGGTGAGGGGCGGTTGGTCCTCGTCGCCCCGATGCAGAAAGCGCATGTTGTGGCCCCTGGCCTCGTCAGCCGAGAATCCCGTGATCTGCGAGAACGCGGGATTGCAGTACACCACCGCCTGGTCGCGGTCGGCGTGGGTGATGACAATGCCGTTGGCGGCGGCCGCCAGTGCCCGGTCGCGCAGCTTGAGCGTATCCTCCATCCGTTTGCGTCGGGTGATGTCGGAGTTGGTGCCGCGGAACCCTAGAAGGCGCCCGTCGGTCCCCAGGATGGGCAGGGCATTGGACACCAAGCAGACCAGATCGCCATCGCGGGTGTGGTTCCAGGTCTCCAAGTCGCGCATCGGTGACCGAGCGGCGGTGGCTTGCATGAACGCGTCCACGAAGGCCGCGTGGCTGTCCTCGACGATGAAGTCCAGGGGTGTGCGGCCAATCAGGTATTCCGGTGGGTAACCGAGAATCAGGTTGGAGCGGCCGGAGCAGTAAGTGATCTGGCCGTCCGCGTCCACTTCCCACACCCAGTCGGACATGGTCTCGACGATATCGCGGAAGCGCTTTTCAGAGACCGCGAGGTCGGTCTCCAGTCGTTTGCGTTCGGTAATGTCCACCGAGATGCTGCCGGAGCCCAGCAGGGCCCCGTTCTGGTCGTAGATCGGGTATTTGCGCGTCAGCACATGGCGCACCACGCCGTCCGGCCTGATCACCGGCTCCTCGCGTTCGATGACCGCGCCACGTGGGAGGGTCTGGGCGCGTCGATCGTCGGCCATGGAGGTGTGGACCGGTTCGGTTTCCGGGGCCACGCCGAAGATCTCGGCATCGGTACGGCCCAAAAGGTCGTCTACGTTTGCGTGGCCGCTGGCGTCGGCGAGGGCCTGGTTGGTGGCCACCACCCGCAGGTCCAGGTCCTTGACGACGACGATGTTGTCGGCGTTCTCGACCACGGCGGCCAGGGCATCGCGGCTGCGCTGGGCCTCGACGCGATCGGTGATGTCGTAGTTGACGCCGATCAGGCGAACCGGCTGGCCCTCGTCCCCCAGAACGACACGGGCGGAGGCCCGCAGATGACGCACCGATCCGGTGGGCAGGATCACCCGGAAACTGGTCTCGAAGGGGGCGCCGTTGTTGATGGCATCGGCGATTTCCATGTCCACGCGATGGCGGTCGCCCGGGTGAACCCGGCGCGCCCAGGCGTCGCGGTTGCCGCTGAAGGCGTCGGACGCGATGCCGTAAAGGGAGAACATGCGTGCGTCCCAGACCAGGATGTCGACGCGCATGTCCCAATCCCAGACGCCGATTCCGGCGGACTTGGTGGCCAGGGACAGGCGCTCCTCGCTGCTGGCCAAATCGGCTTGCTGGACGCGGATGGCTCGATCAGCGGTCCGCAAGACGGCGTACAGGCCGATCAACATCAGGCCGAGGAGTCCGACCCCGGCCATGACCACCAAGGCCAGCCGATGCAGGAAGGTGAGTGTTTGGGTGGTGATGTCCCGCATGACCACCAGATGCGCCACCGACCGGCCCGCGGCATCCTTGATTGGCGTTCCCAGCAGGTGCCAGATGTGGTCTTTCCAGGTTGTGCGGCCCGCCATCGCGTGTGTGAAATGCGGGTCATGGTTGAAGATAGGGTCCCAACTGGCGGGCAGTTCGGGAAGCGTCAGGTAAGCGAGCGCGTGCTCCTGAAATCGGTCCCAGTTCGCGTCTCGCCCCAGCATCGCCATCCCGGCTTCCCATCCGGCGCGATCCAGGAACCGTTTTTCGATCAGCACCGCCAAGTCGAGTTGGCTCTGCCGGTTGATTTCGGCCAGGATGTGCTCGATCTCCATGCCCAGTTCGATATAGCCGATCAGGCCTTCATCCTGTTCGATCGGCCGCACCACCCGCAGTGTGAAGGTGCCGAGAGGGCCCAGTTCGAGGCCCGCCGCCTCCCGGCCGGTGCGCGCCGCCAAGCGGGCCGTATAGCGATCAATGCGGTCACCGAAGCGCTGCGGGGTATGAAGGCGCACCAAGTTGACCCGGTCGTCACCGTGAAAATAGAAGTGGGTGATTCCGTGGCGCGCGCGGAGGTCCTCGAACAGCGGCGTGTGGTCGGATAGCAGGCGAGCCCTATCGCGGGCCGCCAGGGCGTCGACCATGTCCGGCTCGAGGGCAATCAGGGTCAGGAGCGTGGACAGCGCCTCGCTTTGATTGCGGAGCGCCATGTCGAGATCGTTGACCACTGTCCGAAGAAGCCGAACGCTGCCGGCGTTCAGGTCGGCCCTTTGGTCGACGACCAAGAAGGCGGCGAACCCCGCCACCAGAAGCGCCAGCGCGATCGTTACCGGCAGCAGGACACGTTGACGAAGGGGGCGCGCCAGGATGGCCGCGGGCTCGCTGTCGCGGCGGTCTCGACGGGCGTCCCGCGCCTGGGTGATCATCCTGTTGCTGTGGGGTATTATCATCGGGCCGGTCGTGGGCTGGGTCTGATCAGGCGTGACATCAAGTGCCCCCGGGCATTTCACCCGGCTTGGGTGACAGAGAGGCTTGTCGGAACCCTAAGGGTTCAGGCGCTGCCATTCGCGATCCGACCGGAAAGGCACTGTCGGCCGGCCTCGACCGCAGCCGTACGACACCAAACCTTACACCCGAGACGGGGGACGGTCATGGTTTTCGTGGCGTGAATCTTTCTCTGCCAGGACAGCCATGACATCCGGCGCCGTGCCATTCAGGCCGCGGTGTCATGATGGGTTAGATTTGGGTGCAGCAACCAAAGACGGCGCCGTCATGGTGGGGGCGGGCGCCAAGCCCATCAGGCTCAGGACGGTGGGGGCGACCGAAAGCTGATCGGCCTCCTCGGACACGCCGCAGCCGTGCGTGTTGTCCAGGAGATAGAACGGCACGTGGCGCTCCTCGGCCGTCGTGCCTCCATGATGCCCGTCGGCCGACATGCCGTGATCGGCCGTGACGATGATTCGGTAGCCGGCCGCCCGCCAAGCGGGCACGATGCGCGCAAGGCAGTCGTCGGTCAGAGCGGCGGCCTGCCGATAGGCGAGCGATCCCCCACCATGCTCGTGTCCCGCGTAGTCGCAGCCCATCGGATGGACCAGCATGAGGTCGGGGGTGTGGCGGCGCACCAGCAGGTCCGCTTGCCAATACAGCTCCGGATCCGGGAACGGGTCGAGCACGTAATAGCGGCCATGCTGGATGGGGCCGTCCGCGTCGTCCTGTTCCCGGTCGGTGACCGGATCGAACGGCACGCCATTGGCCAGTTCGGCGAACCAGGAGTAGGCGGCGGCTCCCGTGCTGCGGCCGTGGGCGCGGGCGACGGTGAAAATCGACGCCTGGGTCGACCGCCGCGCCATCCAGTTGGATGTGATGCCGTGGCGGGCGGGGGGAAGGCCCGTGAGAATGGATTCGTAGGCCGGACGGGACAGGCTGGGCAGCACGGCCCGCATGGGCCACAGGCGCGCCTCGCCGACTTCCACCAATCCTTCCAGGAACCCCAACTGGCGGCGCGCGGTTTCTAACCCCAGGCCATCAATGACAATCAGCATTACCTTCGACATGCGTCGGCCTCCAAGCCAGGGGATCAAGGTTCGCGTGGGAATGACGTGGCCGCCTGGGTGGCCGATCACGGTTGCGTCGCGCCAGTCAGGCGGTCGCGGACGCATTCGGCGACGGCGATGAAGTCGCGAATCTGGCCCAACGCCCGGCGGCTGTGCAACCAGACAACGCATTCGTTGGTGCCGGCGTCCACATCCACCAGCGGAATCACTCGGAAACGGGCGTCCGGGGGCACGTCCCGCTCCAGCACCAGCGAGACGCCGATGCCGTTGGCCACCGCCTCGTGGACCGCTTCGCGGGTCTCCAGGCGCAGGATGGGGCGCGGCCGCAGACCATGCATGGCCAGCGCCTGGTCGGCGACCTTCTGGGTGGTGGACAGGCCGATGCGGGAGATCAAGGGTTCGCCGACGACCTGCGCCAGGGTGACGGACTCCCACCGCGCGAAGGGGTGGTCGGCGCAGACCAGCGTGGTGAGTCGATGGTGCAGGAACACCATGCTGTCCAGCCGGTCGTCCTCGCGGACAACGGGCGTGAGGGCGATATCGGCCTCGCGGTCCAGCAGCAGGCGCACCACCTCGCCGGTGCTGCCCACGGCGATATCGACTTCGACGTCCGGGTAGGCGCGGCGGAACGCGGCGATCGCCGGCATGAAGATCTGCGGCGAGGCGGTGGCGATGCGCAGCACCGGCGGCACGACGTCATCACCGCCGCCCAGCAGGATGGCGGCGGCCTCCTCCATGTCGTCCAGGTGCTGGGTGATCCGGAACAGCCGCCGGCCGATCGCCGTCAGTTGCACGCCGTTGGCGGTGCGCTCGAACAGCACCACGTCGTGGTCCGTCTCCAGCCGGCGGATCTGCGCGGTGATGGCGGGCTGGCTCACAGCGAGACGGTGGGCGGCGCGGGTGAAGCTGCCGGCCCGGGCCACGGCGTTAAAGGCTTTGAGTTGCCCGAAGGTCGCGACCACCGAGCCGTCTCCATGCGCCGGAGGATAACGAACGTGCCGCAGGGGCGTGCGGGTGGTTCTTAGGCGCCCGGTGGAGGCTATAACAAATTATTATTTTGTTACACGGAATCATAACGTGACTTTCACTGAACGTTGGTTTGTAGTCTCGTCCAAGTCGAGAAATGGTGAAGGGGCTGGGCACGATCGCTCGTGCCTTGGCTCCGTTAGGTCGACCACGGACCATGGGAGCGGTCCGCCTGGTTTTCCGGTCGTGTTGGCACGGGCAAGTCTAAGGACGGACTGACCAGTGTCGGCCATGGCGACCTTTTTCGCGTTACAACATGGAGGAGAATCCATGACCCGTCCGATGCGAGCCTTGGGCGACTATGGACGTGCGGCCGCTGGTGTCGCCCTGTCCACCCTGCTGCTGGGGTCCACGGCGCTGGCCGCGACCTGCCCGGCGGTCACTGTGACCGATATGGGGGGCCTGGACAGCGCGTTTCCGCAACAGTTCGAATTGGCCGAATTCCAGGCCGCCGCCGACTGTACCCTGACGGTCCAGGACAACCCGGCCATCGTCGAGCTGAACGCTCGCATCAGCGGCAACCCGGACCTTCCCCCGGTGGTCGAGCGCCTGCCGGACGAGCCCTTGGTCGTGGCGCCTTACGAGTCCATCGGTCAGTACGGCGGTGTCCTGAATGGCCTGTCCAATGCCACCGAGGCCGGCACCTCGGACATGCTGTCGCTGCGACATGTGAACCTGGTGCGCTATTCGGACGACCTGCAGACCATCGTGCCCAACGTGGCCAAGAGTTGGTTGTGGAACGACGACTACACCCAGCTCACCATCACCCTGCGCAAAGGCCACAAGTGGTCCGACGGCGCCCCGTTCACCGCGGCCGATATCAAATTCTGGTATGAGGATCTGATCCTCAATGACGACATCTATCCGGAAACCCCCAGCCGCTGGCTGTTCGAGGGGCAGCCGATGCAGGTGGATACCCCGGACGAGACCACCGTGGTCTTCACCTTCCCGGTGCCGGCCCCGGGCATCCTGAACCGCTTCGCCGTCGACTACGGGCAGCCGTTCCAGCCCAAGCATTTCCTGGCGCGCTACCACATCGCGCACAACCCGGACGCCGACGCGCTGGCCCAGGAGCGCGGCAAGGAAGGCTGGGTAGAGTTGCTGACCGAATACTATGGTGCGTCCGACTGGAAGGACGTGCCGTCGCCGCTGATCGACGATTTCGACAGCCAGGTCGCGCCGACGCTGGAGTCGCACATCCTGGTCGAGGAAAGCGCCCAGGGCCGTGTGGCGGTGGCCAACCCGTACTTCCACATGGTGGACACGGCCGGCCATCAACTGCCGTACATCAATGTGATCGATGAGACCTATGTGCCCGACAAGGAAGTCCGCAACCTGAAGATCACCAACGGAGACGTGGACTACAAGCAGCAAGCCACGTACATTGAGGATTTCCCGCTCTACAAGGAAAACGAGGAACAGGGCAATTACACTGTCGACCTGGCCCCGGGCCTGGGCGAGACAGTCTTCTACGCCTTCAACACCACCCACAAGGACGAGGGCCTGCGCGAGATCTTCAACATGGTCGAGTTCCGTCAGGCCATGTCCCTGGCGCTGGATCGCGACGAGATCAACGACGTGGTCTATCTCGGCCAGGGTACGCCGGAACAGTCCGCCCCGGTCGAGCATCGCACCGTGAGCTTCGTGACCGACGCGCACCTGACCGCGTTCATTGCCTACGATCCCGAACAGGCCAAGGCGCTGCTGGACGGCATCGGTCTCGTGGACAAGGACGGTGACGGTTTGCGCGATCGCCTGGACGGCGGCACGCTGGCGATCCGCCTGCAGTACTCCAACCAGGGTGCTCCGGTGCGCATGCACGAACTGGCTGCCGGGTACTGGCGGGACATCGGCGTTCGCGTGGACCTCAAGGAAGTGACGTCCGATGAGTACCGCGCCCAGGCCGGCAACAACGACCTGGATATGACCGCCTGGCGCAACGACAACACCAGTGGCGCCACCGTCTCCCAGACGCCCTGGAAGTTCGTGCCGCCGTTCGGGGGGTACTTCAACCCGGGCACCGGCTGGGGCTGGGCCGCCTGGCACAAGTCCGACGGCGCCGAGGGCATCGAACCGCCCGCGGTGGTCAAGTCCCTGTATCCGCTGGCCGACAGGTTCCTGCAGGCGCCGCTGGGCAGTGATGAGAGCAACACGATCGGCACGCAATTGGTGGACATCCACGTGGACAACCTGTGGAAGATCGGCACCGTGGGCGGCATCCTGGCGCCGGTCGTGCATCACAACTCGATCGGCAATTTCCCGAAGATGACCGCCAAGACTTATGATTACTACTGGTCGTACCCGTATCGGGCGCATCAGTGGTACTTCACCGAAGAGAACAACTGACGCCAAGCGGATCGTCAGGTTCTTGACCGACGCCAAGACCGTGGGGTGCGCGCGCCATCGGCGCGGCGCACCCTGCGCCGAACCCCACGGCGTTTCCACGATTCGGACCCACCGCCATGATCGCGTTTTTCGCCCAACGCCTCGTCGGCATGATCGTGACGATGTTTTTCGTCTCCATCATGATCTTCGCCATCATGGAATTGCCTCCAGGAGACTACGCGGACCGCTATGCCTTCCGTAAGTTCTCCGGCACCGGTGTGGCCATCACCGAAAGCGACCTGGAGAACATCCGCATCGAGTTCGGACTGGATCGTCCCGCCTGGGAGCGATACATCGACTGGATCGGCGGCATCGTTCTTGAGGGCGACTTCGGGATGTCCTTCGCCTATGAGACGTCGGCCAACAACGTCATCGGCGAACGCTTGTGGCTGACCCTGGCCATTCTCTATGCGACCCTGATCCTGACCTATGTTCTGGCGATTCCGATCGCGATCTACGCGGCGGTGCGACGACACTCGGCGGTCGACTATGGCCTGACCGTCGTCAGCTATCTCGGCCTCGCCCTGCCCAATTTCCTGCTGGCGCTGATTCTGCTCTACATCTCGGTCAGCGTGTTCGACACCTCGGTGGGAGGGCTGTTCTCCCGGGATTACGAACGGGCCCCCTGGAGCCTCGCCAAGGCCCTGGATCTGCTCCAGCATCTCATCATCCCGGCGATCGTGCTGGCCTGGTCGGCCACCGCGCTCCAGCTTCAGACCGTGCGGGCCACCATGCTCGACGAATTGAACAAGCTGTCGGTGACGGCGGCGCGGGCGCGCGGGCTGCCGGAATGGAAGCTGTTGATGAAGTATCCGGCGCGGCTGGCCATCAACCCGGTGGTCTCGACCATCGGCTTCGATGTCAACCGCATCTTCTCGGAACTGCCCATCGTCGCCCTGGTGCTGGGCCTGCCGGAATTGGGCGAGTTGCTCATCAAGAGCTTCGTGGACCTGGACATGTACGTGGCCGGCGCCATCCTGCTGATGCTGACGTTCTTCATCGTGCTGATGAATTTCGTCTCCGACATCCTGCTGGCACTCCTGGACCCACGCATCAAGCTGGAGGGGGGCTGAGCCATGACCGACGCCGCCGCCGTGACCACGACCACCGCCGCCGCCGGGCCGGACGCCCGAATGCTCAAGTACTACACCGCCTCGCAATGGCAGCTGACCTGGTGGCGCTTCCGCCGCCACAAGATGGCCATGGCGGGCTTGGTGGTCCTCTTGACCATGGCCCTGTTGGGCGCCTTCGCGGATATCTTCGCGCCCTACAGCAGCACCGAGCGTGACCGGGACTACATCAGCGGGCCGCCGCAGATGCCGATGTTCTGGGACCAGAACGGGGCGTCGCTACGGCCGTTCATCCACGGCGTCAAGACGGAGCGCGACCCCGTCACCTTGCGCAAGATCGCCGTGGTGGACCCGGAGACACGCCGTTATGTGCGGTTCTTCGTCTCCGGAACGCCCTACACGATGTTCGGTGTGATCGGGGGCGATCTGAGGCTCTTTGGGCTGGAGGACGGCAAGATCCACCTGTTCGGCACCGACGATCTGGGCCGCGACGTGTTCTCCCGGACCCTCTATGCCACCGGCACGTCGCTGTCGATCGGCATCCTGGGCGTTCTGGTGGCCTTCGTGCTGGCCCTGATCATCGGCGGTATCGCCGGTTACTTCGGCGGCTGGATCGACTACGGCATCCAGCGGGTCACCGAGATCGTGCGCGTGGTACCGGTGATCCCGCTGTACATGGGCCTGGCCGCCGCCTTCCCGCGCGAATGGACCAACCTGCAGGTCTACTTCGCCATGACGCTGATCTTCGGCCTGGTGGGCTGGCCGACCCTGGCCCGGCGCGTGCGCAGCCACTTGCTGGCCCAGCGCGGCGAGGACTACGTCTTGGCCGCCGAACTGTCCGGCGCCCGGCCGGGCCGGGTCATCGGCCGCCATCTGCTGCCCAGCTTTACCAGCTACATTATCGTCGATCTGGTGATCAGCTTCCCCTACATGATCCTGTCCGAAACGGCCCTGTCCTTCATCGGCCTGGGGCTGCGGCCGCCGTCGGTGAGCTGGGGGATTCTGTTGCAAGATGCCCAGAACATCCGCGCCATCGAGCAAGCCCCTTGGGTGTTCCTGCCGGCCGCCTTCGTGGTTCTCGCGGTGCTGGCCTTCACCATCCTGGGGGACGGCCTGCGCGACGCCGCCGATCCCTACCAGGTCAAGCACTAGGAAGGGGCCGCCATGGACCAGATCGCTGGCGCCGCCGCCCAGGACGCCATCGCCCCCGATGCTCCGGTGGTGGAGGTCACCGACCTGCGCATTTCCTTCCGCACCGACGAGGGCCTGATCACCCCCGTGGACGGCATCGCCTATGGGGTGCGGCGAGGCCGGACCCTGGGCATCGTCGGCGAGAGCGGCTCGGGCAAGAGCGTCTCCACCCGGGCGCTCATGAAACTCCTGCCCAGTAGCGCCATCATCGACCCGGCCGCACGCATGATCCTGCATCGTCCCGAGGGTCCAGTGGACATCACCCCCCTGGCGCCCAACAGCGCCGCCATGCGGCGCATCCGCGGCGGGTCCATCGCCATGATCTTTCAGGAGCCCATGGCCTCCTTCTCGCCGGTCTATACCATCGGCAACCAGATCGGCGAGGCGGTGCGCCTGCACCGGCGCCTGCGCAAGGACGTCGACCGGGGGCCGCTGTCCGCCCTCGGAACCGTGGGCGATCAGATCCGCGAGACCCTGCGCGCCCACGGACGGCTGTCCCGCAAGGCGGCCCAGGAGATCGCCGTGGAGATGCTGGACAAAGTCGGTATCTCCAACGCCGGCATGCGGGTGGGCCAGTATCCGCACGAACTGTCCGGCGGCATGCGCCAGCGCGCCATGATCGCGGTGGCCCTGTCCACCCACCCGGCGCTGCTGATCGCCGACGAGCCGACCACCGCCCTGGACGTGACCATCCAGGCCCAGATCCTGGAGCTGATGCGCGCCCTTCAGGACGAGTTGGGCATGGCCATGATCTTCATCACCCACGACATGGGGGTGATCGCCCAGGTGGCCGACGAGGTGGCCGTCATGTACCTGGGTACCATCGCCGAGCGTGGTCCCACCCGGGAGGTCATCACCCACCCGGCCCATCCCTACACCGAGGGTCTGTTGCGCGCCATCCCACGGCTGGATGCCCTGGGCGAGCGCCTGACTCCCATTGCCGGCGACATCCCGTCGCCCAGCGAGCGACCCACCGGCTGCCCCTACCGCACCCGCTGCCCCAAGGTGATGCCCGGCATGTGCGACGTCACGGCGCCGGCGGAACGGGAGGTGGCGCCCGGTCACCATGTTCGCTGTCACCTGCACGACACCGACCAGACTGGGGGGAAGACGACGTCATGACCGCCGCCACCCAACCGCTGCTCGACGTTCAACACCTGAAGGTCCACTTCCCGGTCAAGGGTGGGGGCCTGATCCGCCGGGTGACCGGCGCCGTGCGGGCCGTGGACGACGTCAGCTTCGCCATCGGGCGAGGCGAGACCCTGGGCCTGGTCGGCGAGTCCGGCTCCGGCAAGACCACCGTGGGCCGCGCCCTGCTGCGGGCGCTCACGCCCACCGGCGGAACGGTCACCTGGCAGGGCGATGACGGCGCCACCGTGGACCTGCTGGCGCTCCAGGGCGAGCGGCTGCGCCGCTTCCGCCGCAACATGCAACTCATCTTCCAGGATCCCTACGCCAGCCTGAACCCGCGCATGACCGTGCGCGACATCATCGCCGAGCCGCTGGAGTGTCAGGGCTTCGGCACCCGCGCCGAGATCGACGACCGCGTGCGCGAGATCGCCGGCCGCTGCAAGCTGTCCGTGGAGCATCTGCGCCGCTTCCCGCATGCCTTCTCGGGCGGCCAGCGGCAACGGATCTGCATCGCCCGGGCGCTGGTCTCCAACCCGCGCTTCATCGTCTGCGATGAGTCCGTCTCGGCGCTGGATGTCTCCATCCAGGCGGAAATCATCAACCTGCTGACGGACTTGCAAGCCGAGTTCGGCTTCACCTATCTGTTCATCGCCCACGACCTGAGCGTGGTGGCGCAGATCTCCGCCCAGGTGGCGGTGATGTATGTGGGCACCTTCGTGGAGATGGCGCCCACCCGGCGCATCTTCTTCTCGCCCATGCATCCCTATACCCGGGCGCTGATGTCGGCGGTGCCCACCGTGGACCCGGACCAGCCGTTCAACCCCACGCGTCTGCCGGGCGAGATCCCCAACCCGGCCAACCCCCCGTCGGGGTGCCGCTTCAACACCCGCTGTCCGCATGCCGACGACCGGTGCCGTGCCGAGCCGCCGGCCTGGCGGGCGGTGGCGCCCGATCACAAGGTGGCTTGCCACCACGCCGAGGCGCTGGCGCCGGTCAACGCCATGTCGGCGGCTTGATACCCTCTTTGATCCGAAAGGAGTGTCGTCGCGGGATGTCCGCTTCGTTTGTTTACCGTCGCAGCTATCGCGGGCCGGTCGTGGCCTGCGTGTTCGACTGGGCCGGCACCATGGTGGACCATGGCAGCCTGGCCCCCATGGGCGCCTTCCAGGAAGCGTTCGCGGCCTTCGGTGTGCCCATCACCGAGGCCGAGGCTCGCGCTCCCATGGGCCGGGGCAAGCTGGACCACGTGCGCGACATCGGCGCCATGCCGGCGGTGGCTGAACGCTGGCGCGCCGCGCACGACGGCGCCGCTTTCACCGAGGCGGACGCCCAGGCGGTCTATGCCGACGTCACGCCGCGCCAGATCGCCAGCGCCGGCCGTCACGCCTACCTGGTGCCGGGCGCCGCCGTCACCGCTGATGCCCTGCGCGCCCGTGGCGTCCGCGTTGGCGCCACCACGGGCTACACCCGGGCCATCATGGAGGCCGTGACGCCCGTCGCCACCGCCCAGGGCTATGCGCCCGATGTTACCGTCTGCGTTGACGACCTGCCCCTGGGTGGCAAGGGGCGGCCGGCGCCGCATCTGCTGTTCCAGGCCATGATTGCTCTCGACGCCTGGCCGCCCGCCGGGGTGGTCAAGATCGGCGATACCGTCGCGGATATCGAGGAAGGGCTGAACGCCGGAGTCTGGACCGTGGGTGTCACCGAAACCGGCAGCGAGATGGGTCTGTCCCGCGCCGACCTCGACGCCCTGCCGGCGGCCGAGCGCACCGCCCGCCGCCTGGCCGCCGCCGACACGCTGACCCGCGCCGGGGCCCATTTCACGATCCCGGGGGTGGCCGACCTGCTCGAGGTGATCGGGGCCATCGAGGCGCACCTCGCCCGGGGAGAGATGCCATGACGCGCGACGCTCTGCCGGCCACGGTCGACGTGGTGGTGATCGGTGGCGGCATCTGGGGCGCGGCGACCGCCGAGGCCCTGCGTCGTCACCACGGCGCCAGCGTCGCCTTGCTGGAGCGTGGCGGCCTCTCAGCCGCCACCACCAGCCATGGCGCCGCGCTGATGCCCCGCGCTCGCTCCACAGTCACGTTGCGGGCGATGGTGCGGGAGACCTATGCCAGCATCGCGCACATGGAAGCCGCGCTTGGCGAGGATCTGGCCTTGCATCGCAACGGCGCGCTGCATGTGGCCGTCGCGGACGGGACCAAGGCGGCGCTGCGTGCACAGGTGGAGGCGGCCCAGGCCGAAGGCGATACGGTGGATTGGCTGCATGCCGACGCCGCCCGCGCCAAGGTGCCCTGGTTGGCCGCCGAGCCGGCTTGGTCCCTTGCCTTTTTTCCGGACGATGGCTTCATCGATCCCTACCTGTTGGGCAGCGCCTATGCCCGCACCGCCAAGGCGGCGGGCGCCGGCGTTCACCAGGGTGTGACGGTCACCGGCCTGAACCGGAACGGCGACCGGGTGACTGGGGTGGAAACCGATCAAGGCACCATCGCCTGTGCCACGGTGGTCTGCGCGGCCGGTCCCTGGTCCGGGTTGGTGGGGTTGTGGGCTGGGGCTCACCTACCCTTGGCGCCAGTGCGCAGCCACTACTGGATCACGGCGCCCGATGCGGCGCTGTTCCCCCGCGATCAGGCGATGGTGTTCGCCCCGGACGGCCGCTTCTACTCGCGGCCCGAGGTGGGGGGGTTGCTCTATGGCTTCCGGGACCGGGTTTGCGTGGCGGCCGATCCTCGCGTCTACCCGCCCGATCCGCGCGGCTTCGCCTTCGGCCACGACGACGCCGGTTGGGAGTCCCTGGCCGAGGGTCTGGAGCGGTTTCGCCCCTTCTGGGAAGGGTTGGGCGCCGAGCCCGTGGCCCACTACATCTCGGCCGCCTCCGCCTACACGCCGGACGGGCAGTTCGTCATTGGACGCTGGCCGGGGATCGAGGGATTCGTGGCGGTGACCGGCTGTTCGGGTGCCGGGATCGCCACCTCTGGGGGCGTGGGGCGCGCCGCCGCCGCCCTGGCGGTGGGGGCCGAGGCTCCCTGGGACCTGTCGGCCTTCCGGCCCGATCGCTTCGGGGCGGTTGATCCGGTGGACCCGGCGTTCCTGCAACGCTGCGCCGACGCCCGGGCCAACAAGCGGGTGGGGTGAGAGAGTCGCCTCGGCGCGGTGGTATGGTCCGGATTGGGACGGCCCACCGCGCCAAGCGCGATGATGGCGTTACCCTGTGCTCTGAAGCCTGTCATGCTCAACCCGTCTGGCGGGGTTGCCCACGACCGTCGCCCCGGCCGGCACGTCCTTTGTGACGACGCTGCCGGCGCCGATGACGGCGTCATCGCCGACGGTGACGCCGGGCAGGATGATGGCATGGCCGCCGATCCAGACGTTGCGGCCGATGATGATGGGTCGCCCCATCTCCAACCCTCTGGATCGCTCCTGCGCGCCGCGTGGATGATCGGCGGCGTAGAACTGAACGCCGGGGCCGATCTGGGAATCCGATCCGATGGTGATCGGGCAGACATCCAACAGGACGCACCCGTAGTTCATGAACACCTGGTCGCCGAGAAAGATGTTGTATCCGTAGTCGAGATAGATCGGGGCGCGAATCGCGCAGCGTTCGCCGACGCGGCCGAAATGAGCGTCGAGAAGGGCTTTTCGGACCGATCTGTCATCGACAATGGTCTGATTGTAAAGGCGCATGAAGCGTTGTGCCTTGGATCGCTCCTCGCACAACTGCCGATCGCCTGGATCATAGAAGTCCCCGGCCAGCATTTTCTGTTTTTCACGGGGCATTGGCGAAGTCCTTTGAAGAGGCGTGACATGATGACAAGCCACCCGCCTAGTCGACGGGTGGATAGCCGAACAGGGGATGCTGGACCACGTCGCCCACCTCGATCCCCAGCAGGCGGCAGGTGCCGGCATTCAACTCCAGGGCGGCGCCAATCGGGCCCTGGGCGGGGATGATGGTCTCGGACAAAGGCGTTGTCTCGGGGGCGATGGACCAGATGCGACCATCCGTCTCCAGGAACAGGATGTCCAGGGAGACGTACGTATTCTTCATCCACATGGCGCGCGGGCCGACACCGCCGAAATCGAACAGCATGCCGCGATCGGGGGCCAAGTGGCGCCGATACATCAGGCCGCGCGCCCGTTGCGCCTGGGTGCGCGCGATCTCGACCGTGAAGGTGTATCGCCGGCCGTCATGGGTGACCACGACCACCCGGCTGGTGGGGAAGGTGATGGGGGAGGGGGTGACGGCACCGGCGGTTCGAACCCCTGCGCCCAGCAGGCCAGCCACGAACAGCCCCCGCAGCAAGGCCCGGCGGGGAAGAGGGCGACGCAAGGTCTGGACGGGCATGGATGGTCCTCGGGGGTCGTCGTATGGGCCTGCGGGGGCCGTTCCGTTGCCCGCCAGCGCTGACTATAGTGTCGCTTTCCCGCGATCGCCAAGGGGTGCGTCGGCACCCTCGGCGCCACCGTGACCCGAGGCCCCCGATGCAGATTGCCGTCCTGTTCTGGTGCTACAAAGACCCGGCCCTGTGCCGGCGCCGGCTCGATCTGCTGCGCCGGCACGATCCGGCAGTTCCGGTCTACGCCCTCTATGGCGGTCCGGCGGACGAAGCGGCGGCCATGCAGACGGCCCTGACCCCGGTCTGCGACGACTTCTGGGTTTTTGCCGAGGATCGATCCCCGCACTGGAAATGGCGCCATGGGGACTTGATGATTGCTGCCTGGCATCGGGCGCGCGGCCAAGCCTTGGCCTGGGACCACTTGCTGATCCTGCAATGGGATATGGTGGTCGCGGCGCCCGTCTCGCGGCTCCTGGCGGGATTGGGCGCGGACCAGCTTCTGCTGTCCGGTGTGCGGCCGGTGGCGCAAGTCCGTGACTGGTGGGGCTGGGTGCGCGGTGATCAGCCTGATCAGAAGCCCGAGTTCGAGGCGTTCGCGGCGCGTCTTCGGGATGACCTCGGATATGTCGGCCCGCTCTACGCCTGTCTATTCATCGTCGTCGGTTTTCCGCGCCGGTTCCTGGACCGCTATGCCGGGCCGGAGGTCACCGAACTGGGGTTCCTGGAGTACAAGATCCCGTCGTTGGCGGCGGCCTGGGGATTCGCCTTCTGGACGGACCATCCTTTCGTCCCCTGGTGGGCCAGCAACCCCGCCACGCGCGAGGCTCCGGAGGCAGCGCGGGTGCTCAATGCGGTGGGTCACGAGATCCGCGCCGAGGTGATGCGCCAGCACCTGAGCGCTCCTGAGGGCGCGCGCCTGTTCCATCCGGTGCGTGATCCGGCCACGGACGAGGCGCTTGCGGATCTGCTGCGCCGGCCCGCCGGCAACGGGCGGGGCATCGGTGGCTGGCTGGTCCGGCTGGTGGGCGGGCGTGGTTACGCCCGCCGCAGATAGAACGCCGCCTGGTCTCCTCGTCCGGCGCGGTTCAGACGCTCCGCGTCCTGCCGCCACGCCAGCAACTGCTCCGGCGGAAACAGCGACGGTCCCGCGCCCCAGCGATAGGACTGCTCGTCGAACAGGGGGATGTCCCGGCGATACTGCTCGCTGCCCCAGAACTGCAGGTCATAGGAATCGTCGTCGACCGCGTCCACCGTCAGGCCGGCCTTGGCCGCCAGGATCCTCAGGCCGCGCCGGGTGAACAGGAACAGGTGTCGCGGGGCGTCAAGCTGCACCCAGTCGACCCCGTAGCGGTCATAGGCTTCCGAGTCCGCGACCGGGATGCGCAACAACACGCGTCCGCGCGGCGTCAGGCGCGCGGCCACCGCCGTCAGCGTGGCCAAGGGATCCGGCACATGCTCGAAGGCATGATGGAACATGATGATATCCCAACCGCCCGGCATGTCCTCCAATCCGCCGCGCCGGATGCGGGGACCGTGGGCATAGTGGATGTCGTCCTCAAGGAAGGGCTCGGCGCCCTCGACGTTTGTCCAGCCGCCCAGGGCGAGCAGATAGGGCAGGCGCCCCACGCCGCAACCGACGTCGAGGATGCGGGCGTCGCGCCGTGGTTTCAGGCGGCGCAGGGACCAGAGCGGCCGACGCATGTCCCGATAGTCCATCCGGCGGGCAAGAAACCCGGGGCGGGTCAGAAACTGGCGCACGGCGCGGCCCCGCTCCGACCGTAGCGCGGGATCGGCGAAGTCCTCGTCCAGGCGGGGCTGCATGCTGTAGTAGCCCTCGCCATAGTAGTCCCGGAGATTTTCGGGCACCGCGCGGATCTGCAGTGTGCCGCAGGCGCCGCAAGCCATGTAGTCGTGGGGGTCGCGCCGGCCGTGCATCATCTCGCGCGCCGTGAGGACGGTGTTTCCCTGCGTATTGTCACAAATGCGACACTTCATGGAGCATCCCGTGGGGTGAGAGGCGGTGGATGAGTCCGGGGCCGTGCGTTGCCCCGTGACGGAGGGCGACGTGAGGCCGCGATCATCGCCGAGAAGGGGAGACGGTTTCCAGAGTCTCTTGGGTGTCACGCAGGGCTCCGAATCCAGATTACGGGATGTTCATGTTGAGGATTGAGGCGAGGTAGCTGAGATCCCAGGCGGCCCGTTTGCGTCGGGTCTTGAGGGTTCGCTTGTCGGAGATGGCGCGCAC
>Ga0126339_10000813_pt1:2500-19079 | contig 19079 bp, 6 predicted proteins | sample OrbTmetagenome_2_FD_92532 | JGI IMG/M metagenome (GOLD analysis project Ga0126339, IMG submission 92532) | Coral microbial communities from Petempiche,Puerto Morelos, Mexico - Orbicella T R C metagenome | ecosystem: Host-associated > Invertebrates > Cnidaria > Coral | place...
AATCTGCGATATTCCCTACCCTATTTATGACCTGACCATAAATTCGAAACCCTATTTATGACCTGACCCTTAAATCAAAACCCTGTTTCAGACCAGCGTTACAATTAGTTCCCTAGTTCAGACCAATGTTAAATTACCGTAAACATAATTGGTGAAGGGCTTTTGTTTTTGTTGATTTTCTTTTCGATAATGCCGAAAATATGGCATCTTCTTAAATAAAATACCTATATCAAGGCTAGAGTGCAAAACCATACCCTATTTTAATGTGACCAAAACGGCTGAAAACCATACCCTTTAGTGCCGCACATACTTATATAGCCCATATAAGGGAGTACCCACACTGGAACGAGACTAACTGTTTCCTTTGCGAGCCAGAGACATTTTGACTTCTTCAATTGCGAGACCGAGACTTCAAAGTGTTTTAAATGCGAGCTCGAGACGCACAGGTTTTAAGACGTTCATATAAAGAAGACCAAACACATCGTTACTTCGAGATTTCATTAGCCTTGAAAAAAATTGGGACTGCGAGACGCATGTAACCGCTGAAAAAAGCCAGGCTGTGATACCCGTGAAATTGGACAAACATTTTGCCAGACCCATGGTTTTTGAGTGACGATTCGCCACCCCTTAAAAAATATCATCTTGACTAGTTGAACTGGCCATTCCCAAAATAACATACACTGTAACGACCATACGTCAACAATCAACGAGATATATCATTTCAGCTGAGTACATTTGTTTCCTTTCAGCAAGTGAGAACTGCTTGCAAGCATAGTAAATGAATTGAACTGAGGTATCTAAGTTCATTATGGTCATTATAGCTCGGGTGTTGAAGCGCAGTATATAATAGAGATTAAATAATGCTGGGCAAAAAACGTAGAGCAGTTCAATCACGGCATTATGAGTTATTTTGGCCAAGTACAAAGTTACCTTTAAATTGAAGGAAACCTGAAAGTAATAGTTTATTAAGATAGAAAAACACCAAAGAGGTAACAATAAACCATAAAGGAAAAAGGATGGTTAAGGATGGAGAAAATTAACTCAGATTACAAACGAAGAATTGAAAAATGTAGGCTAAACTTTTCAAGATGCGCAAATTCCTTTAAAATGAGGGTCTACCAGCGTAAATGAATTATGATATTCAGTTTGCCAGGGCAGGACTAATAAACAGTTATAACAGGAAAGAAGCTAATCCCCTGAAATAATTCCGTGGGCTTTTAGACTAAGCTTCATGGATTTTTTCGTGCAAACAAATGAAACTTTCATTGGACTTCACAAAGAAATGCACCCACACTATTGCGCTCCAACGAATGGAGATTCATGTAGATCAATCCACCATATTTGGCCTGTGTAGAGTTTGTTTACATTTGTCTAATTTCTTCTCTCTGTGTCGCGGCTTGATTGAGTTTAATTGGTTTTTATGGTGCTCATCTATAACAGTAACAAAATTGGTGTTTAAGATCTGTTTCTGTTTAGCTTTTCAGAGAGGATGCAATCACAACTAACAGTCTATGAACTGACGGAGGCAGGCCGGTCTCAAGGCAGACACATTTGCCTTTAATAATGGTAGTTTATATATTTCGCAACTTAATCTCAGTTTCAAAATCACGCTAAACAAAACAACTTCAAGTGGAAATGAATATCTGTACAAACTGACTGTATTACACGCCAAGGCAGGCGATAAGCATTTTGACAGTGATAGCCGGAATACTGACCATAAAGACTATAATATCTGGCTATAAATACTTAAACTAGCCATTACTTTTCAGTTTAAAACGCTCGTCAAGTTATGATTATGCAAGCAGCGAAAGCTAAGGTAACCAAATTCATTCTCCGAAAAGCTAACAAATAATATATAACCTAGCTGCTCTCCCATTCAAGGAGGTCACAGTCAATACTTGCAAAACCCTCGAAGACTGATTGAAAAAGAGATCTATTATTGACCAGACGAAAGATTGACTTGTTGACCTTCGTGGAGAAAATTAACTCTAGAAACAGTTTAAACTGAAAGAATCAAAGCTGTCCCATATCGAGAGCTTAACTAAGAAGCGAAACAAGTCGTTTTGTACTCAGTACCGAACTGTAAAAACAGTGCAAACTGCAAACAATGCCTTGCTCCTGAAACTCGCAGTTACAAAGTTGTCCGATTCGGGATCCCATAAACACTGGCTTGTAATCTCCAGGCCTTGATCGCGTATTTCGCCGATGTAGACGACAGATACCACCTTAGTCTCCGGTGGAGTTATTTCCTTGACGCGCGACTCCACCGCTTGGCTAATAGCCGCACATTGCGCGACGCATCTTTGACTGTCATAGTCACAGTCCATCAGAGAACTGTCCAGCTCTTCTGTTATAATGTGTTTGATGACTTCTTGTGATTCCAGATCGTCCTGGAAATCTTTTAAATCTGCGATGTCGTGAGCTGTGTTCAGCGGAAGGGTGAACTTCGGTGAGCAGCTGAAGCTAAGCCCACTCGATTCGTCTTCCGCGCCGTGCCACGTTGACGACCGCTGTCGTTCGACACAGCTTGCAATTCCAGATGCGATGGAATTGATGCTCGTTGTACGAAGACGTTCCCGCTTCTGCTTCCTTAAGAATGGCTCCACGGAATTGAGCGTCACAGATCTTTTCCTAACTGCTGTGGAGGCGCTCATGATTCGTGCCCGGCGTCAAAAGTATATATCAACTGTGTAACAAAGAACAAATTCAAAATCAATGTTCGCGCCCGGCTCTTGCAAGCCTACGGATATATGCTTGTTTAGTTAACACTGTCTTTGTTTGGCGCCTCGAGCGCGGTGTCATCCAGATGATATACAATAAATCGGTTTGGTGAGAACATGCCTTTTAATGACCCCGCTATCAGGTACAAAGACGTCAACGACCGAGGTATTTTTACAGCTTTTCTGAATAGAAATGAAAAGTTCCCGGTATTGCTGATATAAGAGGATTACAATAATCCCTCTTGATATGGCTAAAATATTCATGGTTCAGGTTGTAAAGGGACAGATCTGTCACGCTCTCGTAAGAAAATTTTCAACACAGATATTTCGGTTACGTCGTCTAGTTTCCCCTATCAGTGGATTTTTAAAAGTATTTTGAAGTCATAGATTTAGGGCATTTGAGTTATTCCGGCAGAATTAAATCCAGATGGTAGATACTTACAGTTCTTTAGCTTCACATGCAGTTGTTGCGAGAAACTGTCGAGCCAAGTCTTCTTTACAGAACGCAAAGGGTGATGTGCTGGACTGGTTGAGTTCCAATGTAATCTTTGAATCGCCGAACGTGAAGAACTCTCCTCATGACTACGATAGTCGGTTAAAGGTCGCATCACCGCCGAGGAAAATTTCATTAGAAGCGACTTTTAATTAAAAGCCGGTTGAAAACCCCAAGCCCTCAGAAACACTGATCTCATTAAAACTTATTAAAGAGAACCAGGTGTCTTGGGCTAAAGTAAAAGATCTTAAATCCTCTCCTCTTTCATTCAGATGTCCCCACTCCTTTTCTGGGTTAAAATATCACTCCGTGGCAAAATTGTTCCATTCACCGCGATTCAAGTAAACCATGGGAAAATATATACACATTACATCCTATATCAAGTTTATCGACTCATGAAGGAATTTGGGAACAAATATTTCATCATGACCCTGATGAAATGTAATTATAAGTTATTTTCGACCTGTTCATGACAAGATTTTCGATTCTGTTAAAAGTATGTTACTTAGGAAAACTCAAACACAATGTTATATAATACTTGAAAAAGTTTTCATTATATGTGAGTTTGTGCCCACCTAATAGTGCTATAACCAACTGAAGACGTGTGTTTTATTTTTATGTTCTAATTCTATAAATGCTGACACGGAGCAAATACCTTTTTGCTTGCCAAAAAACAAAAAAAAATAGCACCAGACCTTCAGGAATCTTCACGCAATCTTCCGATTATCTCACAGCAATCGCAGTAAAACGAGCCTAACAAGCAAAAATCATCCTATGAAAACAAAAATCCATTAGAAAGAGAAATCTAGAAGAACAACGAAGGAAAACCATCTGTGGATACTATTGAATTCAATGTGAAGGGTCTAAGTTAAAAACTGAGCAATGACTACATGTCATCCCCTTTTGAACAAAAACATCCAAGAAATGATATGTAAAAAGTAAAATGTTTCACGTTTTTATCCAACCACGAAACGCTCAAGTAAAGCTGGTTTAGTAATTAAACTTGGCGAGTAAAACTCTCCAGTTAAATCGTGACCCCACGTCAATACAAGTGGTTTTTTTGGTATAATTTCTGGACTTGCTGGACTGGACTCACGTTTAGCCGGGCTCCACACTTTGATAAACAAAAAACTGTATTCAGTCAGACCCCCCCCCCCCCCCTCCCCTTATTTTGGGTCAAAAAAAAAAATCGCAGAAGGAAAAGCCGGCAGGGCAAGCAACGGCCCCCCCCTTCCCCTCTTAGCTCAAGGTCTAGATCCCCCACTGGTCGGTGGTGGCCTGTGGTATTGGTCAGCCATGTTTTGTTTTCCTGTCTTTTTGGGGGGTTGTTGGGTTGTTTTTTGTTTTTTTTTTTTTTCGGCCGCTATTGACTAAGTTTTTTTGTTTGTTTGTTTGTTTTTGTTTTGTTTTTTTCGGCTGCCATCAACCGAAAAACATTCAATGTAATTGAAATGAGTGTGAATAAGTGGACTTGACTTGAACTTTTCAGTTTCATCTGTGATTCCGGTTAATGTATCTTATCCTTAATTCATCTTCTTTTTTCTTTGTTCTTAGCTCTGTGGCAGTGTTTTCTTTGTCTTTGTTTATTACTATTTTGAGGTTTCCCGCCCTAAATTCCAAGATCATTTCTAACGGAGCAAGACAAACTATATCTCCTAAACAAATAAACAAACAACCAAACCAATAAACAAACCAGTAAACAAACGTTAACAATCGAAGGAAACTGACAAAAGGGAATCGAGCAAACAGAGAGAAAATTGAAAATGCTACTGAACGACACATAGGCCTTATTCCCGATAACCGCCATTTTTGTTTTTACATTATAATGCAAATCAAGCACGTGATTTCTGAGGGGGCAAACAAGTTAAAATCGGTAAATTTCAGCTGGTTTCTTCTCATGTCTGATAATGTTTTTCATATCCATGCATTGGTTTCAGTATTGGGGTGAAAATATTCCAAGTTTTACAGAATTTCGGCGCTTTTATAAAAAGAAAACAGCTCGCGTAGTTAATAAGTCAAGTTATGAAGAAACTTTTTCAAACTTAAATTGATAATAAAATCATTATTTCATAACTTGGCTCCTAAATATGATTTTGGTACAGATACTTAACCATTTAGGCGAGCCGATTTTTTGAAAAGTGGAAACCATTTAATTGTTTGCCACCTGGCGGACAACGTGGCTGATTTGCATTACAATACGAAAACCATCATGGCGGCTATCGTGAATATGGGCTATTTCCAAAGACAGGAGCCCAAATTAAAGATCAGAGAGAAAATTGTAGGAGAGAAAAGCCTTTTTCTCATTCCTACCATCAAGTATTAAACCAAGAAACAAATAAACAGCAAACAAACAAAAATAACTGAACATTTTCGCTGACCATTTGTTTAAGCTGTATCTTAGAATGCCATCGAGAACCTCGACCTATATCGACCAAGTAACGTGGCCAACATTTCCCGCGAAAAAGGAGCATGCAATCGAGGCATTTGAATCTCAATACAGTGACACCCAATGCGTCGTTTGCATGTATTCAGTTGGCGCGTGTTTTGAACAGTACGCACTCTTGGGTGTAAGATGATTAGTTCGGTAACTCTATGAGGTTCTTAGAATTGAGATTGCGATAAGGTCATCACCAGATAGATTGCCATTAGCCACAAAACCAGATTATGAGCATAACCATCGCAACATATTGCTCAGACGTGTCAGCTTGATTAAGTCTTTATCAAACACCTGTCAGTTAAATTAGCATCTCAATTGTTTTAACTGCACGTTTAAAGTGACGCTTTGTTTACACCTCTATACCAAATTAACATCTCATTTATCCAACGAAATCCATTGGTGTTGGTGACAAGTAATTGCGATATAAGTGGAAGTAAGGAAACACTTTCCATTGTCTCAGACAAAGGGTTTCACACCGGCCGGAAATGGTGCCTTTTATAGCTTTATTTAATACGTAGATCAAGTTGAACAAAGAAAATGGTTTCACCTCACTGGCCACTTTAACGGAGACGTGAGCAGAACGTGAAAGAAACACCGTTGAAAGTTTAGCCGGTAAAAGCTTACAACGACCCTTCATAGCGGGAAGTGACCTCTGAAATGCCTGCGAGTGAGGCATCTAGCAGACGCAGTTCGGTGACTGCGGAGGCACAAGGAAAGCCATCTGTGAATATACTTGAACCCGGCGCCAGACAAGTGCGCACGCATTCCGCTTCTTCAAAAGCAACCAGAAGAAAATCCGTAACTATGTATCCAAGATCGCACCAAACAGGCCAGAGTGAAATTCCAAATCCATTGCCGCCAAACATCGCCAATACCTACAGATTGGGACCTGACAAGGACAAACGTTTTTGCTGTAAGGATGTGAAGGACGCCATCGACAGTGTTTTGGAAAGCCAGCTCAAAGGACTGCCTTACGATCCTGAAAAATGTAAGAGTATGCTGCCGAGCATAGCAGACGAAATCAAGGACAAGGTCAAGGTGCTGGGCTTCGAGAGATTCAAACTGGTATGTATCGTTACCATCGGGCAGTTGAACAATCAAGGCATACGAGTGGCGAGTAGGTGTCTTTGGGACACCGAAAATGATCGCATGGCAACGTCTTCGTACTGTGGCAATGATCTCTTCGCTACAGCAGCCGTGTTTGGAATATATCGAGAATAGCGCCGGTCAGTCATCAAGTGTGCGTACCTGAGTGATTTCCACACAAGTATTGGGTGGTGTGTTGTGCTTGGGCAATGCTGACCTTAATCAATTCTAGAGTAAGCGTTGCTTTGCTTTCACATTTTTTTGTTATGAAAACGACGACCCGGATACAAAAGGGAAAATTCTCCTATCTCGCTGGAGGCTTAGTAAAAAGCTTGAAAAGTAAAAAGTATGTCTAGTGATATAGACGGCCACGATTTGCCTCTAAACTTGAAGCTACAAATTTATTTTCGTATCTGTCTCTGTCTATTTTGTCGATGCTTCGATATTCAAGGTAGTATTATCACGTTCATAAACTCTCAAATTATTTTGCTTGTGTTACACTGATGCACTTCCGCTTTTTGAGACTACATCAGTTTATTTTATATATGTGTGAGCGGCGTGAGTTTTGGCACGAGCGAATATTCACCATGTTCGATTTTCTCAAGGCTTTTCTAACACTTTCACCCGAAATTTGAAACTATTTAAAGTGCTTCTTCTAAGCCAAGTTTTATTTTTCCGAACTGCGAAAACCAAACAACAACACCACGTACACTAGGCTTTCATTTACAGCAGACTTCATTTAGAGTTATTAACTGACTTGAAGTTTGAAAGACTTGAAGGTCTGACTAGATAGAGCTCTATGTATTCTCATTGTGTTTGTCTAGCCTCCTGTGTTTGTAGTGCTCTTAGCGGTATCTTTCATCTTGTACCCTAGATTTCTTAGTTTTAAGTCTTTATGATATTTGTTTGCTCGATATCGTGGTGGGATGTTAATTGGATATTATATTGGTTTTGCGAAGAAAAAACCCCTCGAGGGAAACTGATCACGCCATAAACGTAGAGTCTCCATGGAAACCAACTGGACTTTACACGACTCATTAAGGATCGCACGCGTGAAACATGTGTTTTCTGAATAGTTCGCTGTGTTCAGCGCAATGTAGAACAGTCGAGATGTTGGCAAATGCATTGCACGGGTTAATTGACCGGAAAAGTAGTCTTCACTGTGATCACTGTCTAAGTTATTTCATGGGTTTATTTATTTTTTCAATGCTTTCTTATATTAAATTAATACCGCTAGAAAGGAAAAAAAGTAGTCATGTATTAAGGGAGCTACTTCATGGTTTGCCGCATCTTGAAACGTTTGGGCTAAATCTCTCAAGTTCGTCGTTTGTAATCCGTGTTAATCACTCCATCCTTAACCATCCTTGTTCCTTTATGGTTTATTATTATCTCTTTGGTGTTTTTCTATCTTAGTAAACTACTATTTTCAGGTTTCCTTCAATTTAGAGGTAATTTTGTACATGGCCAAAACAATTGAAAAAACCAGACTGAGCTCCTTTCAAAGTATTATTTAAAGAACAGATCACAAATTTTGGCTGGTTCTGACTTGGACCTCTTAAAACAGAACAGGTATACTGTATCTAGTGACTGTATACATTTCGTAGTTATGTGAAATTTGTGGTTTTCCCATCACTTTATACATGGTGTTGAGGGGTGTTCTTAATCGAAGTTCCTTGCTGTAGTATAACAGATTTTTAACGACCCAGAATTTTAAATGGTAGACTGCTGGACAGTCTAGACGTAGTAGGGTTGTTTTGCCTTTCGTAAGAGTTTTCTAATCTGTCTGAAGTTGATCAGCTTAGTTTATGTGTAGACTGAAAAACTACCGTGCAATGCATATGTCAGTAATTGAGTGGGTCAAATATAAGTGTGCAAATTAAAATATGTTTTGTAATATAGCAATGTTGTCTCTATGAAGTGAAAATGTTATTGCAGTGACAACGGTTAATTTGGGTACTTTATAAAACCTGTCGTTTAGTGCACCAAATTAACTGAAGTCAGCGTGCCTTTACCTGAACTGTCTTCTTGCAGCAGACTAACCAATGACCTCCTCGTATGAGAGGAGGGCTTAATGTGAAGTCCGTTATATCTCTCTCTAATCTCACTGATGATTGAAGTTAGTCAATAAGCGGAAAAGAAATTCAACAGTTATTTACAAAATACTGGTGTTATGCCAATATGGCCTGCAAACAAAACTAATCGATGGCTCTTGAATTAAGAGCCCAAACGTTCTTCAGTCCCCTTGTAAGATTCGGTACTACAGGGTGTTATATTGCCGTTTTCACATGACGTCACTAAAATTCAAGCTACAAAACCTCCATGATGTATAAGAGCAGCTGAAAACTAATTTTCATACAAATTTTTGCCCCGAAGGGGTTCTTGGTTTTGTGATAGACTGCGCTTGAATTTCTAGGTTTTTGCGTGACGCGGCATTTACGTGACGGCCGAGAGAGCTGTCATGTTAGTTAAAAATGTGACTTAATTCGGGTAATTTGGCTATCTGAACAGTTCTTGTATTAGAAAAAGTATTATTTTAATGTTTTTGAGTTCCTCGAGAGATAAATTCACCCTTTTGTAGCAAAACTCAACGACAGATGTTTCTGTTGGTTTCCGGCCGCCATGTTGGTGCCCATCCGGATGGGCACCAGCATGGCGTCTCCATACAAATCTCTACAAATTTGGGTAAAAAGTTTCTCCGCATATCTTGCATAAGAAAAATTGCTGTGACCTGAATCTTGTCGAGAGTCTTTGAACATTTACTTTCTATCTTTTCTCAGCTTCTGGACTTTATCTATTGAACGGTTTTGATTTTTATTTTGATCTACTTTGAATGGCGTGACACTGAAAACCAGCAATAGAGACAACGAATACAGGCAATATTTCAAATCTGCTTCGCAGTTTCGATAACAAATTATCATAATGCTTGCGTGTAATCAGCGCGTGATTAGATTTAACTTGGTTCACTCCGGACTCACTGACTACAAACAAAAGTTCCCGTGCTTAACCCGTGTCTGTGAAATAATAATAAAGATAACGTGTTATACAGTTAACCGTCACGCAATGGGAGAGTGTCGTTTACTCCATCGCAACTTTCACCACTTTACTCAGTTGTACATGGTTTAATTTTCTTCGGCCAGTTCTGCTTATGCTCTTGCGTCTTAATCCGCGTAAACGAATTTGAATGAGCTCGGCGCCGCGAATCAAAACGAAAATATTGCTGTTTTCTCATTTAATCTCGCCTTGGGGGGTTCATTTATCTCTAATCTATAATCCGGTCAATTGCAGTTATTATTAAAAGTCAAGAAAAGCAAACCGGTTTTCCCTGTTACCACAGGGATGCCAATAGAGTTTTTGGAGATCAAGTCTAGCCTAGTTCTTACGACTTCTTCCACAGTTGGTTTTGTGCCGTTTGTATTTTAGCGCTCTTTAAAAGAAGTGAGGATTATCTATTTGCCTGATTTACTCTGGTGTGTTTGGGTCACTGAACGAGGAAAAAATGAGGAAAACTGGGGCAAGCCTTTCTCCGAGGCCTTAAACTCGTTCCCAATCCCCTCCAAGCGAGCGTTTAGCGGATCAATGAGAAGAATGACACACACTCCGGCCTTATTTTCCCGAATCTTGGCTCCTAGAGGGGAGAAAATAACGGGAAAATAAGCGGTGTCCCAGAACCCTCAGTGTGTGTAAAACATCGGGCAGTCCAGAAGTATTAAGGTCTATCCCTGGCCAAGCGGCCATTTCAGTAACCTAGACCATAAGATTTGCAGGCTTGCAGACGACCCTGCTTAGCACGTTCCCGTCTGCTTGATTAGGGTTAGCTCTCAATCAGAGTGGTAATGGAAAAACTTTAAAAAAATGTCTGCAGCTCTAAAATCTGAGGTTTATTTTCTCCCCTGGATTTAATGAAAATTTACAACACCATTTTATAGGGGATATACCTGTCAACGCAGTTTTAATCTGTGGATTTCCAGCCGATTACCGGTTCAAGTTTTATAACAAGCTTAGTGAGCCAGCCAAGTGCTATGGTTTCGTGCAACTCCCCATTCACGGCTGGACTGACGTGCGCTTGCCATTTAAGGAAGCAGCACATTTAGACTTGGACTCAACTTAATGAGACTGGTAACCAGTGGTGATTTTTCCAACAATTTTCACAGGTTTTTTTTTTTTTTTAGCAAACAATAGCTGTCACGCAGGAAGTACGAACATGTACGTACACTGGCCTTGTAGAGTAGAGACAAGAAATATTATAATAGCTTGGTAATTTTTATTATGACCAATGTACCATAAATATATATATTGATTATACACGATTATGTAGGAAATACCAATAACCTTTTTTACAACAATTTTTTAAATTTAAAATTACTCTAAATTATAAAATTCAAATTGATACCGTTTCACTGTTTAAAATGATCGGCTAATTAAATATTGGGTATTTTTCTAGTTATCCGCTCTTCATCACCTGTCAGTTTAATACTCGTGCATAGTCTTCTGAAACTAGGAACAACGAATATATATCTCATACAGCGTTTCTGACATCATTTACAGAATGCTTTGCTGTACTGTTCCCTTTACAACTAAGAAGTACAAATAAAGTACACATTTTTTGAAGCAGTCAAAAGGCGTGGAATTGCAATTGGGTTAGTAAGTCAATCAGTTAGTTAGCCAGTCAGTCAATCAGTCAGTCAGTCAGTCAGTCAGTCAGTCAGTCAATCAGTCAGTCGGTCAATCAGTCAGTCAGTCGGTCGGTCAGTCAGTCAGTCAGTCGGTCGACCATTCTGTCCTTCAGTCAGTGTTAGTCAGCCCGTCACTCAGCCAGTCAGTCAGTCAGTCAGTCAGTCAGTCAGTCAGTCAGTCAACCAGTCACAGAAGTGGAATTTGAAAGCTTGTTTACGAGATATTAGCTACTTGGATACTTGTTGACGAATCATCGCCTGTTTCATGTCGAATAAAGCGTGTTTTCGTGCCAGTCAGTGTTAATTGGCAAGGCGTGCAGCGCGCGACCCTTGACTGCTCATGCGTGACATTTTACGTGCCGACTTGTCACGGCATTCTTAGGAGTAATTGAAATTCGTCGCCATTCGAACAAGTAATTATCTCTTGATATCATTATCAGTTTATGTGAACTAGAAAGTATGCAGTTAATTATATAACCCTTCCACTGACCAAAGAATCGTGGCTAAACATTGTCCTCGTATTCTCCATCTCAAATGCAACGTTCTTTAACCAAGTATCATTTTAACTATGAACCATTCTTCAAACTTTTGCATACATAAGTTTATACTGAGATATTTACGAATATGAACTTTATGATATGACCATTAAGGTATCTGCTCGCCCAACCTGTTGTAGCCTGCGCTCGTCAAAGATATTGGCGCAAAAGTGACTTTTAAGTATCTACCTCTTTCGGCTGTAAGACGATCCATTTGTCATGTTTCTTATTTATGTAAGTTATTTTGACTTCTTTAGTTACAAATTCACCTTTCTGTTTTGTTTGGCAAGCATTGTTGAAGTTACAAACTCCTTGTTTACGTTTTGCGATGCGTAAGTTTGCCATCCCATTATCATTTCTCCTCGTTTGCATCAGCTTTTATGCCCGCAAGCATAAATTCCTCGGGAGCTAGGTTTTACTCAGGGATAGGAGAGTGAATCGCATTTTTGATGCTCTTGATGCATTTCTCTCTCTCCGACCTCTTCTGGGCGTAAACACCATACACCGTGGCAACCGCAATGAGATCGTCGTTCTTGTAAATATACTCAGCAAAACCGTCTTTGTCAATGCCAATCACTCCCTCATCCCAAGCACAGCCGCTTTGTATGGCAGGGGCTGGCTTCAGCTTCTGTGTAATGTAGCACGTACATATAAACTTATACTTCTTCATGTCGAGTGCGACGACTCTGTCGCGAAGTATCTTGACGAGTTCGCGCGTAGTCGCCGCGCATTCGCCAGCCACATACCTCTTCCCGCTGAGTTTGCTCTCCAATACGTCTCGAATGACTTTGCTTACGTTTTCTTTAACAAATCCACTCGGAATCTTCACTTTTTCAGGGTCGACCGGAAGAGAGCGTGATCGACTTCTCAAGGGATAATCAGCGTGTGTCACGACGGCAATTCCACGATCATCGTCCCGTACCGTGGGTCGCTCTTGTGCGTCGAACAAAGAAGTCTTTCTTTTCCTCACAGCAGTGTTCTTTGCTAGAGTTATTCCCTCCAGGTCATGAATTAACTTCTTGGCAGAAATCTCAGACTCCATATCGAAACAGTTATCAAAAGAGTTGCTCGCAGTAACGAGAGACACACCTCCTTCACACCTTCTTTGTGGGTCTCTCCGCCGAATCGAAGTTTTTTATAGTTTCTCAGGATAAGCCCTTGTTTCCGTTCGTGTTCCTTAATCCGCGCTATTGAAAAACTTGCTCACGTAAGCGACTACGTTGCACAAAACACGATAGTGATAGTTCGTGTGGTTGGACACGCAAATTCACGTTTGACTTGCATCAGCAGCTACAATGTTAAGAACTTTTAATCACAATGCGCGCCTTGTTTATGACCTTTCAAATGTAAACAAAATTCCAAACAAGATAAACTGTGTCTACTTAAATGTTTGGCCCCAGGTCACTGAAAAAATAATCGCGCGGTAGAATCCTGTCTTGGCTTGTTTTTGTAAGAAAATGTAAACGGTTTATTCGCTAGATTGTCCCTTTTTCGTCAAAACAGGCTCAAAATAACTAAAGAACCACCGCGGTTTCACAGAGTATTAAAAGCGCTTCTAATTAGAGCACTTCACTTATTGCGGTCGGTCGGATACAGTAATTAAAAAGAAATGTTTGGGTAATGGCATCCTTTCTACAACCGGTAAAGCCCGTTTTAATTTCGAGTTATTACTCAACAGACATGAACAAGAAATTATCTTTCCATCTTCCCACTTTCTTTTCGTGGTGATCTCATTACCCCTAAATCAGAAATTGGTGGACGCAATTGTTTTAACATGGGTTTCGCGTCCGCAGGAAGGCAATTCACGACATAAAGAAAGAAAAAGAAAAAGAAAACAATAGTAATCAAGAGCATTGCATGACCCTTCTGAAAGATTGGCTTTCGTGCGTGTCCGCCGGAAAGGAATACATAGTTAAAGAAAGGAAAAGAAAGAAAGAAAACAACGTTGCATGACCGTGTTACGAGAGATGGCACTGACGTGATCGCGGGTCACGAAATACTTCAAAATTGTTTCAGTAAGCGCTATATCTTGAATACCGATCTCTTATTAGCTACTCACTATCTTTTCAAGATAGTGGTGAGACTAGCACGCAATGTGCGATTGTTAACAAAATGGCAGCTGTTTCTTTGCACTTTCGACTGCGTCTTTGAAGAGCATTTAGATGATAAAATTTTGAACGACCAGTAGATTTGTACTAAAAAATTAGATTATTCACTCTCGAGTTTTCAGCGTGATCATAGACGAGAGCTGCACCCTTGTCAACTATCACGCGATATCTCGAGCTCGTAATGTAATTGTTTTTTGTTTTTTTGTTTTTGTTTTTTTGTTTTTAAAAAAAGGCAAGTTGAATCTTTTCTCAAGACCTAAAATTCTAATTTGAACTTCTCATCTGCTGGTATTAAACCTTCGTCCCACTTGGTGCTTACTTATTTTCATCTAAATTAATATTCTAAATTGTGACTTGCTTCAATGCACAATGTTTAACGGATGCGGCCAATTGTAAAGGAATCAGTGTTATTCCCTGTTATTCTTCAATTCTTCAATCTGCATTGCACATAAAGTATTTGTGTCAGCTCCTTGCGAGATTTTACGAAGGTTGCACGGCTGGTCCAGAGGTTTTTTTAAATTCTGATTAAATTATTTCCGCATTTTGATTGGATCTAGTTTCGATCAATTACATGACAGGCGAAAGATTACGTCATAATCGTTTCTTCATTATATTATAAAACTAATAGATTCCATGTTGCCGTGCGTCTGTCCTGTAACTGATCACCGTGACAGAAGACGTCATAATGTGATAAGAACAATACTAAGTGTCTCACTAAGCGATAGCCCATACATTCCCATAGGAGAGTCTCAGTGGGGTTAATCGTTGGCCGTAAAACGGAGCAAAAATGCAGCCGGTTACTCTTTTTGCCGGGAAAATGGCAAAAATTAGCCATGAAAAACACTAATCGTTAAAAAAAAAAAAAATTAGACCCAGAAGTGGTAGTCTCAAGTTGTCTCGTCAATACCTTTTGTATCTTGACATTTGGGCTTGGTATTTTAACTCACTATAGCAGTAAGCTGTATTAGTCTACAATTCATATAAATGATATCTTGTTCCATCCCTGGATGGTCCTAAGACCTTAAATATGTTTTACAGCAAGCAAAACAAATTTTCAACTTTTTTAAACAACGACAATTGATCTTTAGAATGAAAACTAGCGAAATTAATAACGGACGTTTGGCCGTCCTCACGACAGCGGAGGGAGCTTATGCTGTGTTTACATTTGAGCTTTTACCAAGGTAAACAGTTACTAAGGTCAAGTTATTTAACCTTGGTAAATTTTTCCAGTGTTTATACCGGCTCAAATAACTCAAGTTGATCTTTCAACATCCGCGCGCGCTGCATTAACAACGTCATTAAATCGAACTTGCACGAGGATCCCACCGCAGTGGAACAGGAGCAAATTGAGGTGCCATCATTTTCATAGGCGAGGACCGTATTCCATAATATTGCGGCGAAAATTCAGTTGCTTGATCATACCCAGAGAAAGCATTGTTATATGCGTAGAAACGTGGATACGTTGTGTATGCAGCATCCTCCCTGGTGGCAAAATATATCGACAATAATTACACAACAAAGAATCGAAGTCTGTCGAGAGAAAGTTGTAAGTAATACTGAGAATGAAAAATACAATGCTTTCTTTTACGCGACGGATTGTTCGCCGTAAGAAGATCGAGCCAATCTTTCCATGTTATCTGCCAAGATTGTTAAAACTGGAAAAGAAACGTTTGTCGCACAATCCGCTCACCGCGTGAAATGAAATATTACGCCGCCACAAGCGGATATATCTGTCATCTTGACCTTGGTTACCAACTGTAACCATGCCTGATCACAGGGTAATTACAACTTTTACTTCGGTTAAATTTCTTTTGTCTTTTGCGGCGTTTACCAAAGTATCAGTTGGCGTTTACACACGGAAAATGTTTACCTAGGTTAGTAAACTCTGATACCTCGGTAAACCGTTCAAGTCTAAACACAGCATTAAGCAACGACGACGCCGCCGCCGAGGACGACGCCGAGTCAAATATGCAATGACAGTTTTCAATTCCAAACGGAGATATGAAAAATTAGCCGTCGTCGTTCACGTTGCCCAGACTACGAAGAACTTGGTCATTTCACGTTGTTGTTTTACAGAGGAAAGAAATGTACAAAGCTTTATAACGCACGAGCACAGCTATTGTTTTGCTCATTAAACCCTTTGTTTGGTGGCGTTCCCCCCGCCGTCGTCGTCGTCTTGGTTTGCTTAAGCTCCCTATTGTCAAGTTCAAAAGTCATTCTAAAATGTTTATCGGCGAAATCTTCTCTTATTAGAATTGATATTAAACTTTTTAAAACAATGGTAGTTAATAGGTAAGGTAAAGGTAAGGTAATTTATTTTACGTCAAGAACACGGGGAGTGGTTGCCCAAGTCTCCCGAGCCAGGGGCTCATGATAAAAGTGTTTGACATACATGTTAAAAAGAAAGATTTAAAAACTATATATTAAAAAATACAAAATTATCATACTATTAATATCTTAAAAAATATGCGTTAAAAATACAATATTAAAAAACGATAAAAATACAACATGTCTATAAAGGAATCA
>Ga0126339_10000814_pt1 | contig 19077 bp, 11 predicted proteins | sample OrbTmetagenome_2_FD_92532 | JGI IMG/M metagenome (GOLD analysis project Ga0126339, IMG submission 92532) | Coral microbial communities from Petempiche,Puerto Morelos, Mexico - Orbicella T R C metagenome | ecosystem: Host-associated > Invertebrates > Cnidaria > Coral | place: Petempiche,Puerto...
GAGCTGTTGAACTTAAGCAGCATGCCTGCTTATTGAGACATTGTTACAATTGTTAATATTTTTTCTATGTTAACTCAAGCCTAGAGCTGTTGGACTTAAGCAGCATGCCTGCTTATTGAGACAATTTTGTACTTGTTAACATTTTGTATGCTTTCTCAGGCTAAGAGCTGTTGGACTTCTGAAACATCTTGACACATTGTTATAATAGCATTGTTATCCTTAGTGTCAACCTGGCATAGGTTAACTGAAGCATTATTTCATTCGTTTACTGATTTTCCTAAGACCATTATGCCTAAGTGTTGATTTTCTAAAAGTAAATAAACCACGGGAAGGGATGAGGTGCTCCGTACAATTCGCCCTTTTGCCCCATAGCCTCACAGGTTCAGCTTTCCCGGTAGAGTAGGACCCCAGTCTTACTGTTGTTGGTTGTTGTTGATTGTTTCCAGGTGGCCTGGGGATTAGGACCCCAGTTCCCTGGGAACCAGGGCATGTGGTTCTGTTTGTTCCCAAGGGTCCTGGAAATTAGGACCCCAGTTGTTTGGGAACCAGGGCATGTGGTTCTTTTGTTCCCAAGGGTCCTGGAGATCAGGACCCCAGTTTGTTGGGAACCAGGTTGATTATGTTGTAGGGCCTCCTGAAAAGACGAAGAGGATTACAACCTCTCGTTGCCAACCAACTGACCTGTGATACCCTCCATGACTGCAATTGGCAACTCGAGCACCTCATCCCTTACCCCTTTTCTCCCATTGAACTTGTTGTCTTGTGTTGATTTCATGGGTTGGGAGCATTAAATTATAAAATAATACAAGCAATCCTAGATGTACATCTATACATGTGTGTATACACAACTTACAAAAATTATACCTTTGAACTCCACTATCTTGAACTCTTAGGAAAACACAAACCACGTGCAGTTTAAGATGTGGGGAGTTCGAAATTGCCAAAGTAAGTGACAGGAAATATATATCCAAGGGAAAATGGCGAGGAGTTCAAGATGCATGTAACTGAGTTCCAGTTAGCAGGGCTTCTGGTAGGTCGCGGAAAAAAAGTCAAATTTAGCGGGATGTTCAGGGACAAATACGCGGAAAAAACGGCCGATTTTGCGGGAATTTCACGGGAATTTTCGAGGCCAATCTCGCTGAAAAGCAATCGGTAAAAAAGATCTGATTTCACAGGAGTTTTCTGGGCAAATTTCGCTTGAAAGCAATTGGTTTTGCGCTGATTTGAGGAACGTTTTTAATGAAACTAGACGTTCTTAGAGCATTTACTCAGGCTTCGTACCACAATATGAAATCGTACTTTACAAGTAAGCTTATAGAACACTAAAAACAAACAAGAGAATCAGGATATTAGAAACACGAGAGTTACGCTTAGATATTTATCACTCAAGTTGCTTTGTTGAATATCTTCTTTATCCAATTGCATGTTGTTCGCCTCATCTTCGTAGTTCTGTTTCCGTTGATTCTCGATTTTTTTCAACATCTGAGGCAAACAGTAGAGAGACACCAAAAACCTACTACACAAAGGAAATACGGTACGTTTGATTCTTGTCAATCTTTGGTTTTTTATTCTCGTGCTTTGTTTGGACTTTCGTACTTGCCAAGAAATGATTACTGAAGGTTGCGGTTTCCTCTATAATTGACCACGAGATTATTTTTTAGAGAGAACATCATTTACTCTTTTCACAACAATGCACTCTACAAATGACAAAGCCTTTCACATCGTGGCTGCTGCCCAGTTTTTTCCAACATTAATGTAAGAACGTCTGATAGTTATGGGATGTTGTTTACTTGTTGCCGTGAGGAAGTTTTAAGGTCATTTAGCAAGTTTGCAGCAAGTAAGCCGCTCCAACAGCCAAGATAACTTTCAAAGTATTTGACAAGTATTTGGTAAGATTTGTAGCGAATATCGCGGGATTTCGCGTGTTTTCGTGAATTTCGTGGGATTTCACAGATTTACTTGAAATTCGCGGCTCCGTGACCAGGCGAAAAAATCAGAAGCCCTGAGTTAGTGAGGTTCTTCATTTAACTGCATATGTATAAAATTAATGCACACGTTTGTATCGCAGAAAAGTGTATAAATTATATTAATTTAGATACTGCGTCAACTCCCAACGCGGACAATAACTCTTGTCTACTCCCAGGACAATATATAGCATTCTTTTTCACAAAAAATCTCAAGTTTATCCCATAATTTTATATTCTATTGTATTTTATAGTATTTATTGGATTGTATTTTTATCACTATTTTTGAATTTTTGAATTTTTACCACCATTATACATTGTACCATTTCGCCCGTTGAAGACTGCAATTAAAGACAGTCGCAAGCTTGTCTGTTTTAAATACTTTTAGCCAGAAAATGTTTTATATTTCCCCATGTTTGGCTGCAGCCCCTGCACTGTATATTTGTATACGTATGTACATATATGTATGCACAGTATATGTGTTGTACATTTAAGTCAAAATGAAATTTAGGTTAAAATGAAATTCCTTTGTCTCTTAACCCTAATTATTCATGGATCATGAATAATTATGGTTAGAAGACAAAGGAAATTGAGAATCAAACTACATTAGGTTAAAATCACTTTAATCTGAATTTTATTTTGACCTAGTACAACATATGCATGAATAAAATTAAGTTCACTTACATCTCACTGTTACATCCACTGTATACTCTGCAATACTTGTACCCAAACCAGGAGCAGTAACAGCAGCAACACATCTGTAACTTCCTGCATCGTTCTTCTTTGCTGACGTTATTGTGTAGTTAGAGTTGTCTGCATCTTCTTGAACCTTTACATTGTCTCTATACCATGTGATCACTGGCTTGGGGTTACCACTGGCAACACATAACAAAGTTCTCGCATTTCCTTCATCTATGGTGATGGGTGCTGGTTCTTGATGTGTGATCTTTGGTGCAACTATATCAGGGGGACGTCAAATCTCATTAACTGTCTGGGTTAGTTAGAGGGTACATGTACATGTAGGTACTACATGCATTATGTAGGTTTGTTACCACAATTCCAAAGGTGGTCAAGCCAGGTTAAAACATAACCTGACAGAATTCAAAGGCATGAAGTTTTTCAGTTACACTGTACGTATATAAACATGTAATGAAGAGTAAAGATATCGAAACTTACCAACTACAATTAGTTCAGCCTGGTCTATTATCCACCGAGGATTATGAGTAGTGAAGCTAACTCTAAATATATAGTTTCCACTGTCCTTTTCCTGGATATTTAATAACCTGAGTGTATTTCCTGACACTTGAACTCTTGACGTAAATGCTGGATCTATGTTAACTACTCCAGAAGACAGTACAGTTGCAATCCTCTGGTCGATATCAAATGTCCATTCTCTCTCATTAACGACTTTTCCATCTAGATTGTACGACCATGACAAGGGCACAGATTGCCCTTTATATTGATACACTGGATTGCCATTGTTAGGTGACCTGGTAAAACTTGGTGCACAGTCTACACATACAAGAACAAAGAAAAAATGTTAACAAAGATTTTCTACTGTACAAGAACATGATCATCATATACGTGCACTCGTGAATTAAGGGGATAATAATTAAAGTAGTCAATCATCATAACCAAAAGATCTTCCTTGAAACATTCCTCCCAACCTCGCTTATCACCTAAGACCCAGTGTTTCCGCCAAACCGCGCCATTGCAGGAATCCTATATTGCAGCCAGAGATGGACCCCAAAAAAACAAAAAAAAAATGGCCAATTTACCCCTTTCTTTTACAAGGCTGCAGGTTTAACACAAGCAAAGTATTTTAAAAGCCATCCCAGGGCTCGAAATTGCCATAATGGTGACTAAATTTCTCTGTGTTGACGATCAATAACAGTTATTTTCTCACATATTAACTGTATGTCCTTCAGCAAAACCACATTGAAAGAGCTTTGCTTCTAAAACATTCAACATAAGAAAAGAGGTGAATCCATCCTTTTGCCTAACAAATAGCCTGCGTAGCAGTCTTTTCCATTTCCTTTCAGGCAAGCGGAAGTCGCGCGAGGACACAGGCACAGAGGTAACAAAAAAATTAGTGGCAGGGGAGAGGGGCAGTGAAGGAAATCCTCCCCACCCCTCCCCCCAATCCCTAACTTTTTGCTCTCGCCCCATAGGTACGTTCGCACGACTTCCCCTTGGTTTTCGCTTTCTCCCGCTAAGAAGAAACGGAAAAGACTGCTACGCAGGCTACTTAACAAATAAAGAAGCCTCGACTGTGCTCCGTTCTGTTCTAAAGCACGCAGGAAGCGGTAGTGCACGAAAGAAATGTAGCCTGGGAAAACATGAGACATAGTCGAGTGTTTTTCCCTTCTTCTTTAGTGCTCTACCGCTTCCCAAGTGCTTTACAACAAAACACAGCACAGTCGAGGTTTCTTTATTTGTTTTATGATAAGGAATCCAATAATTTCCGCACGTATTCGGCTGAATTTTCAAACCAAACTTTATTTTCCAAACGAGTTAAAGTGGCGTCTTCTTACACGATGCTTACACTACATTAACTTGCACTACTTACAATACACATATTACAATACAATTACACCAGTCAAATTGAATTACAGTTTTGTTGTTGTTGTTGTTGTTGTTTTGTTTCCACAATTATAACAATAACAATTCTTTTTTCAACAATTAATTTACAGAAGAATGAATAAAGTTTGGTTACAAAAGTTAACAATGACACCATATTGAATTAATTATGAAAATAGATAATGTCAATTCTTTTCTACATACTTAACGATTTTCCTTAATAGTAGCGTTTTCCGATTTTAATTATTAGATAAAACTGTTTCCTCAAAAATCTTCCACTTTTCTTTAACCAAATTTGTTTTATTCAATTTGAAGTATATATGTTTTTCAGTTTCATATTTAATTACCAAAATTCTTAAAAAGTGATTCAAGGAAGGTAATGTTTCTTTACATCAACAAGTCCACAAGAAAGATTCTCCTAAACTTACTATATAATTAAATAGATCCATCTCCTCCTCAAAAGACCCAACAATAACATCACAATATGTAAGCGAGAGGCTTCTGCAACTCTTGATTTTACTTAAAATTTTTTCATTAACCTCATGCCAAAAAGAATTTGAAAAAGAACAACCGAACAAAATATGGGATATGGTTTCTGTTAGCTGATGACAGAAGGTGCAGTTGGCATTAGAAACGATCCTATTTCACACAGGCTGTCATTAGTAAACAGAGCAGAATTCAGCACTTTGTACTGAAAGGAGCGTAGATACGGTTCGTTAGCAACCTTCACTGGCAAAAGAAATGCCCCTGAAACTTGCTCGTCAGCAAGGTTAAATTCGTTCTTTAGCTTAACCCATTTACTTGGCTTTTCCAATTTTTGTTTTATAAGAAAACAATAATAGTCATGACATTTAAGACTTTCCAAATCAAGAATCACCTTAAAATTTGATATGTTGACACGCAACCTCAAAGGAATAGATTGCTTTAGGCCTGTCCAGACCAAAAAATTGGACCTTGTCAATATCTCACTTCTGAGAACATTAAAAGACTCGATATTTGACTTGTCAAAGAGCAGATCATCTGTGTATTTAATATTCATATTAAAATGATGCTTATAAAAAAACTTTTACCATCGATTTTGATTTCTTTGTTGTTCCATATAACATATTTGTAAACATTATTTGGATCTACTATTTCTCTTATATTTGACCACCACACTAACATATCCTGATAAAAGGTGGATGAAATGTTGATATGGTTTACATCATAATTACACTGAAGAAGAAAAAGACCCCCTTCATTATCCAAAAGATAATTAAGGTGAGACTTCCAGAAACCTGACGAGTCCTCATCCGTTATTCGCATTAGCCAGCTCAACCTCAACGCTTTTATCATGGTTTCATAATCTATCATTTTGAGGCCACCTTGCTCATAGGGTGCATACGTTGAACTTCGAATAACTTTATCTTTCCCATTCCATAAAAAATGAAAAACTAAATTGTTAAATTCTTTTATAGCTTCAGACGGAGTGCTTATCACCGAGCTCGGGTATATTAGTTTTGGAAGAAGAATTGCTTTTAATATTGACCTTGCCATGAATTGACAAACCCCTTGACTTCCATAAATTTATTGCGTTTCTGATGTTTTTCAGCCTTTGCTTAAAATTTTTCTCCACCAGTCTCTGTACATCATATGTAATGAAAATTCCTAAAAACTTAACGGAAGTTTTCCATTTGACTCCAAGTGGTTCATTTTCACAGTTCTGGAGGGAGCCGATCCACATTGCTTCTGTTTTCGCAACGTTAAGTTTTAGTCCAGAAACTTTCTGAAAACAATCATGCAATACAAACAAAGCTCGTGCGGAATCTGAATCCGACAAAACAACAGTTGTGTCATCAGCGAACTGCAGCAGTTTAGTTTCTAGATCGTTTATTTTTATTCCTTTGGTTTTTATTCCTTTTTATTCGTCTTGGTTTCGTATAGCAATCGCCAGGATTTCAACAGCAGAGACAAAAAGGGAGGGAGAAAGGGGGTCCCCCTGCCTAACTCCACGCTCTATCTTAAATTAGTGAGGGCAAAGGTCATTGTTTACAATACAACTTTGAATATCTTTATAGAAAATATTGACCCATCTTATAAAATCTGGCCCAAAACCGAATTGATTCAAACATTTTTCGAGAAATGTCCATTCCAAAATGTCGAATGCTTTCTCAAAGTCAATAAAAAGTAGAATTCCGTGTAATTTCTTAATTAGCTCTTGTATAGTCCATTATATCAAGAATTGAGCGTATATTCTCACTGATGTTTCTGCCCGGGATATATCCTGATTGATTATAATGTATTAATTTAGTTAATAGACTTGTCATTCTTTCTGCAATAACTTTTGAGGCTATCTTTTATTCGACATTCAAAAGGAAAATTGGCCTCCAGTTTGGAAGATCACAACGATCTTGATCCTTTTTCTCAATTAATGTAATTACAGCCTGCCTTTGTGAAGGGCTCATTTCTCCTTGTACAAAAGATGCGTTGAAGCATTCAACTAAAGGATCCCCCAAGAAATTCCAGAAAGTCTTATAGAATTCTATAAGTAGACTGTCATTTCCCGGAACCTTATTTAATGGAAAAGAGTTTATAATTTTAGAGCATTCTTCAAGACTTATTAGTCCTTCACCCAGAGATCTTGATTCATGTGAAAGTGTTGGAATAGGCAAGTCTTCAAAGCGAAAGTATAATTCGTTTTCGTCAAGGCAATTTTTTCTTGATTTATAAAGATTTTCATAAAAAAATTTTTCTCTCCCTCTAAAATTTCGAAGGGATCTACGGTAATTACTCCACTAAGCCGAAGCTTCCGTATGTGCTTTCTTACATGATTACGTTTTTCTAAATTAAAGAAATATTTAGAATTTTTTTCTCCGTGTTCATACCACCTCGCTCGTGATCTAACTATTATACCTTCAATCTCTTTATCATACATTTGTTCCATTTTTTCTTTTCTTTTTAAGACATTTAAAGTTGATAAGTTCTATTGACTGGGATTGTTTTGAAAAACTAAAGAGGCTTCTTGGAGTTCTCTACTCAACTGCCACTCTTCTGTTTTTCTTTGCTTACTTTTATTCATCGAATATTGTCTGGAGTATTTCGTAACACTATATTTCACCCAATCCCAAACAGAGCGTGGGTCGCTAAGATCTTGCTTGCCTTCTTGAAGCCAAGAAGGAAGAAGACAATTTATTTCATCGACATATTGTTTATCATTCAGAAGGGAGCAATTTAATTTCCAAAAACCTGGCCCCTTTACTTTGTCATCAACATCTTGAAACTCTATTTTTGTTGCAGAATGATCGGTTTCTATTGCTGAAATTATGTCAACATTATACACGTTGTCCGATAAAGAATTAGAAATAAGCCAATAGTCCAGTCTTGAGAAAATCAAAGGATTTGATTGACTCCAGGTAAAGCTGCGTACCGTGGGATTCTTTACACGCCAAATGTCATGTAAATCAAGCTCTGACTGTAATTCTTCTATTATGCTAATTACAGATTGTCTTGGAATCATGTTGCCACCTCTTTTGTCGATGACTGGATTTAAAGGACAGTTTAAGTCTCCTCCAACAACTATATTTTCAGTTTCGTCCAAATTGTTTTTCACAATGGTTTGCAAAAGTGACCGATGAAAGGTTAGAGTTACCGTTAGAGTCAACAATGGATTTTTCAACTGTACAATCACAATTATTCCTGATTAGAATTGCCACCCCTCTCGCATTGTTAGTCCCATGAGAGCAAAACAAATTAGCACCCCATTCTCTTTTCCACGAAACTACATTCCCTTGAGTGGAATGTGTTTCCTGCAGGAAAACAATATGCGGTGTTTGTTTTCTAAGCCAAGTAAATATTGTCTGTCTTTTTCGAAAGTTGCTGATGAGTGGCGTCAGCCTTGTTCTGCTCTCTGATAAAGCACGCTAAAATAAGCCAACCACAATCCTTTTTAGAATTGTTCAAATAATTTTATTGGCTAACGAAGTGTAAGACGGCCAAAACGATCGACGTAGCAACGACAGATACGAGTGTACGATTTACGAGTTTATTGACAAAGATAGTGGAGACAACAACAACAGGAACAAAATAAACGGGAACGAGTAACACTGAAATACAATAAACAAACTAAAATAAACCTAATGCTAATAAAGAGTAAAACAAAACAAAATAAGCTAACTTACCTAAGACATAGCAAAGTAATTTGGTGCAAATAGCTAGACAGTTGCAATGGGAAGATTGCATGACAAAAATAAAGACGAAATTGCGTGACAAAAACTGTCAACATTTGTAGAGTATTACATGAAATACAGAACTAAAAAAGATTCAAGTTGCGGGATTACACAATAGTGCTAAGCTGTGTACAAGCTACTCACACAAGTAATTACAGAGATAAAAACATACTACAAAATGTATAAAGGAAGAGAAATGAATTTGGATTTGTGCAAACAATCACAAGTAATTAACGAGGATATGTCGTAAGCGAAAAATACAATATTTACTAGCGAAAACTATAAAACAAAGGCACAGAAATAAAGCTACATGCTGTGCTGATTAAAGGTCAAGAAAGCTAAACGAATAATACTAAACAAAAACACAAACTAGTAAAGGCAACTAAAAGCGACCGCTAACTGAAACTAATGAAATAAAAGAAACGAACTAAACCTAAAGCCTTAAGGAAAAGTACAATAAAATGAATAATGCACTACATACCAAGGGTTATTGAGAATATAGCATTCGAACTAAATCAGTGCTTGACTTGAGAACTCGAATATAGCTCAGAATAAACCAACTGAATCAACTGAATTTGCTGACCAAATAGTTGTCAATTTATAACAGATTTGAGGAAACTGTAGGAATAACTCTAAACCAAATAAGGCTAGGGAGTGTATTTGTTGCCTCCGAATACAGGATTTACCAAAGGGAACTAGGAGGTAACTTCTCCTACACAACAGGATTTAGCTAAGAAAAGTGTGTGGGAATGAACCACCAACACATACCAAAATAAGGTGTGTAAGGAAACCAAACTAATGTAGGAAAGTAACCCAAACAGTAAGAAGAAGAATAACACAACACTAATAAAAATAGTTTGAAAATTAGAACTGAACATGAACTAAAGTGACTTTGTCACAGAGGTGACAGCTGTCAATCACGAACTGGACTTCAGCTAAGCTTTCAGTTTTGAGTAGTTTCAAGCGGCTTTCGAGAGAAGAACGATGCCTTTAAAGTTCGCTTTTTCCAAAGGAAATTACGAAACAAGGAGCTCAAAGCTTGCGGATGAAAATGCAAAATGCTGAGTTGTATTTGAAAGGAACTACAGTTATTTACGGCTTGCAGCCGCTTGCAAGATTGCCCAAAATAGCGTAAAAGTTAGAAAGACTAAACTGCTCCCACTGGTTCTACTCTCAGCACAGAAGAGAATATCAGAGCAAGCTTTGAACTGACCACTCGCGACGGTTCACTTTGCCGAGATGACCAGAGAACGAGCGTTACTACACCGCATGTAAGTGTTGTTTCAGCAATTGAGCATTTATACAAAAATAAAACTTCTCATAATAAACAGAGACAGATCAATTTTTGCTTTCTGTCGCTATTTTACCTCTTAAGTATTATTTCTACCTTCATAAAAAATATAATGTCTTTTATCAAAGCTCTGGTTAGGTTGAGAATTTGTTTATTTCGCTACGTGTTTTGTCAGCGAGAATCTAGCAAAATTTGTTATTTTAGTACATTTAAAAATAGATGAGTAACCAGGATAAGACATTTGGAAAAATAGAAAAACGATCTCTGGTTAAAAATTTGTTTAAAACGAGCTTTCGACTACCAATCTGTAGTCTTTAACGAGTAATAGATAGAAAGCGCGAACGTTAAAGTATATACTGAGGAAAGTGTGAAAAAACAAAATTACAATAAAAACAATAGAAATGCTAGTGTGCGAGTAAAAATGCTAATGTGAGGTTCAAAATCAAATTGAATATTGTCTTGGTAATTGTTTCGCATTATTGTCAGCATGGTTCGTAATTGCTGTGTGCCAGGATTCCAGAATTTTTCTAACACGGAAATTTCCCTTGTCAATCACGCGTGCATTGTCAAAGTCGATGGAATGGTCGTGCAACCAGGTATGTGAAGCAATGTTGGAACTTTTTTTTAAAGGTTTTTGTGTTTCTAATATGTTCTTTCTTCCTTGTTTGTAAACATCTACCAGTCTCGCCGATATAGCTCCACAGACAATCGGCGCATGGGATCTTGTAAACGACATTTGTTTGTAGTTCCGCGGGTGGTCTTGATTTCGGAGAAACAAACTCTTGTTGTAATGTCTTAAGGGGTCTGCTTGTAGTTTGTATTCCCTTGTTTCTTAGAAGTCTTGAGAGAGGTTCAGTTAGTCCTTTGATGTACGGTAAAACTGCGGAGCCAACATATAAGTCAGAAGGATCAGCCCATCCAAAGAACATTCCTACCAATTCTTCTGGAGATGGTGTGATTACCGGGGGTGGTTTCTTCGTCAAGATGTTAGATATGACCGATAGTGGGTAGCTGTTCGATTTCAGAGCATCAGTGACGTGGATTAATTCTTTCGCTTTTCCCTCGGGGGTATTTAGGAGATTAGAAGCACGATTCAGGAGAGTAGTAGCAGTAGTCAGCTTGCTGACAATAATGCGAAACAGTTACTAAGACAATATTCAATTTGATTTTGAACCTCACATTAGCATTTTTACTCGCACACAAGCATTTCTATTGTTTTTATTATAATTTTGTTTTTTCACACTTTCCTCAGTATATATTTTAACGTTCGCGCTTTCTATCTATTACTCGTTAGAGACTACAGATTGGTAGTCGAAAGCTCGTTTTAAACATATTTTTAATCAGAGATCGTTTTTCTATTTTTCCAAATATTTTAGTACAGTTTTAACACTATTGTTGCTAACAATGGTCTCAGTGAGCCATACTTAGTGCAGACATAGGGCTCATTTCTATTGCGTTTATCTGAGTCACAGGGAAAGTTTCATTTGGGTCAAATTTGTCAAAATTCTGATGCAAAAATTTGAAAGCCAGCTTGCCATCATCAACCCGTGCTCTGTTCTCTGATAAAGTACGCTGTTTTAGCCAATCAGAGTGCGCGTTATATGGAAACTTAATTACAATTTGCTGTATTGATTCACATCGGTAAACTTCAAAATGGCTGACGGTGTTTGAAATTGCCCTATAATGCATTACAAACTCTTTATCATTGCCTACGTCGTGTAGGCAAATGGCTTGTTCTCTTGTTATGCATGGGTCCTTCATACTAGTATCTGGAGACGAAAAATTTGCATTTGGCAACTATTTTTTTTTTTTAATCAATTATTATTTGTTGGCCCCTTTCCTAAAAAAGTGGCCCCTGAAAAAAATCTTCAGCAGTCACTTTGGCCATCAAGTAAAATTTTCTGGCTGAAACACTGAAGACCCTTTGGTGAGTGGAGATGAGTAGCTCTTGTTTCTGTAGATTTACAACAACATTGAAAAGGGTACATGATGTTGTATTATTTTTTTGATGGTTTCCAACTGAGATTGCACATTGCAGAAAAAGAACAACTTTCTCAATTTTGCCCACTTCTCAAAATGTACATGTACACTGTACATATAAATGGCACAGTATAGCAATGATTTAGGCGCATCCTTAAATTTTTCTCAGAGTTTTGTAACTGTAGATGCAGACTGAACCAAACATACATGTACTTCATGAACAGTGTACATACACATCACAGAATCGTCAAGTCTTGGGCAAGACCTGGCGCGTGCACTATGCTATCTTATAGTCAAACATTTCCCTTATGGTCACCTTCATAAAATGAACACCTCACAAATATATTTTAACTGAGTTCACCTGCATCTGTAATGTTAGATGACAATTAGTGTGGCTCTAATGGGCAATGTATCTGAGACTTGAATCTTCAGCAAATTTACCCTCAGCATCTCTCATTCTCTCAAAATGTAATTACCCAAATGAATTTTTAGTTTCCCCCGGATGTTCTAGAAATCAGGATTACATTGAAATTCACAAAATGACTTAAGTATCCCCTCTACATCTTGAAATGTTTTTAAAGAAGATTCTATGAATCACAGCACTCTATGCACCAAGTGAGTCCCGACTAAGGTTGTGGAGGAGAGGGTGATATTGTGCGAGAGACTGTGATATAGTGAAAATAGAGAATTCTCACAGTTCTGGTGCCGTTGTTGCAGAATCAGACTAAATGTATGCATCCCCAAATGCTGATCTATACGTGTACATGCAAGTGACCAATAAACGTAATATCATTAGCATTACTAAATAAATCTAAATATGCGCAAATTAGACTTATGGCCAAATATACATGTAAACTACAGTACAAGTGTAAGTGCCAAGATCTCGATAAACTTGGGTAAATGTACTGCTCTTAAAATCAAAACAAGTAAACAACTTCGGGAGGATTTGTTGTTGTTAAATGCACATGAAACGTGAAGGAAATGTGTTAAAGGTTTCCCGAGCTGTAGAAGATTTTAAGTAATGAGTTGAAATCTGGGTATTCCGAGCTTGTAAGGAGCTTTATTTGAAGTGAGATTAGTACAGCATGCTATCGGACCATCTAATTCCTTCTAACAATGTCTACCTTTAAATAAAAGGTCCAGGTTTCTTGATAATAAATTTTCTCACACTAACTACTGTTGTGAACATTTTTTTTATATAATTCATGTTAATTTGTTCATGTATGCGTAATATCGTAGTCACGTGATCTTTATTGCACCATCAAGTAACCCGACACGCGGGAAAATTCTTGTAATTATCGAATTCGACATTCGACTATTAAACATGTTGAGTTGTGTTTACTAAAAATACATCCACGTGTAATTACCCAGCAATAAAACGACTGCTTCAAATCGAATGTAAAGCTTATAGCTTCAATAAAGCCCGAATTCATCGACGTGTCAGCCTCTTCAATTCACGATCATGTACGGCATTTAACGGAGCAATCGCTCTAAATCCGAACTTCTGATAGAAAATAAATACATAAAATACATCAAGTCCATCTCCCTTGCCGTTAAACGGACTCAGTGATGCTTCAGGAATCCCGTTCGATATCGTGAAGCAAAGTTCGGACTCATATTCCAGCGGCATAACTCGAAATTTCACGCTAATTGTGCGCTTTTTGATACAAGCATGAAATTTAGCACATTGGTAGCAGTCACCAATACGAGCATTTTCAGGTATAGTGCCAAGTTGGACGTCCTCTGGCTTCCATGGAAACCACAATTTATAAAAATTCATGAATTTCCTCTGTTCATACCCTAGTTTATCGGCAAGTACTTTTATTTTAATGCTTTCACCTTATTTACCAAGTTCAATTTGTTTAAGTATATGGCACGTTGCCCTTAACTACGTGTTGATTATTGTAATGTCGTGTGGAGAAATTAAACTGTAACAAGGGCCTTGCTAAAAAGCTCCAAAGGCTTCAAAATCTTGCAATTCGTATCTTATTATCTGCGAGCTACGATAGTAATTTAGGTGATGCTTTCCGGGTATTGGGGTGGCGTGAACTCTCTTATCAAAGATTAGACAAGAAATCTATCATGATGTATAAAAACAAAGAATGTATGATGTGACCCCCGAACTATCTACGATCAAGATTTGTTTATCGCGACAATGCGAGTGCCTATCGGAATACTGAAAACAAATAAGTTCTTCCACAACCTCGCACTGATTATCTGAAGAGAGGTTTTTAGTACAGTGGAGCTCAGTTGTGGAACAGTTGACCTTCAGAACTAAGACAAGCACCTTCATTAGCCGAGTTCAAGACTACAAAAGTAAGTCGCCACAGCTTTAAGTTAATTCTTTCTACACGGTCTCCGTGAAAAGCAGTTTTAGGCCTGGTTTGTGCATCGCATTTCTGCCGTGTCGAATTCAATCAACTAAGTACGGCAGAAATGCGATTGTCAATTAAGACCTCGCACTTAATTCAGAATTAATACTGAAGTGTGTGTCGCTCAGCGGAAAAAGTTATTAAAGTACCCAAGCCTTTGTATCATTTCTCGACTTCCTTCTACACTTAACAATACACTTCTTTGTTTCTGATGTTTTTGGAGTTGGCGAAAATCAGCTACCTAGCAAAGTTGTCGCTCGAGCAGATAACATCTACCATATCGGCAGCGTGACTGTCTTGCCACTGTGCTTTTCTGCCTCGCCTCTTCTTTGTCTTCGGCCGGACCAAATTTTCCTCATTGTCGACCATTGTCAGACAAAGAGCTTCCTTCTTATCTTCGTTCTGACTTTTCTACGCATAATTCTTCCTCCACGTCCCCATATTGAATGGTCAGCCTCAGTCTACGCACGCTCAATACCTTGACATAATGTATCATAATGTGTGTATTAGATTTGACACGGCAGAAATTTGACGTCCTTAGCAGTGTTGCATCTCTGTCGGATAATGTGACAAGACCAGTCGAACGTGCCCCAGTGTTGCGGCAGCCAATTCAGAATTCGAATTTCTGAATTTCTTTCTAGGAAGTTTTGATGAGTCAACTCTTTTTCAATGTCAACTGACATTGTCATAACACTGACTGTGTGTTGACATACAGAAGGCCAAATTTCCTCTTCGTGACAGAAATTTCCATGTTCTGCAGGTTTCTCTGAACAGCATGTTGAAGAACACCAGTGCAGAACTGGTAAATTCCATTACTGAGTGTAATAATTTGGGCTACATTGACTAACTACATTGTCTTCTATCTCAGCTCCTCTCTCACAATCAACTGTGGCATTCTTGTACCGACAAAAAGACACCGTGATTATGTCCCCCGCACCCCTCCCTAAACAGTTTCCTCCAAGTCGATGTCGATGCAGGTGGGTGGCCGGGTGGGGTGGTGCGCAAGTCGACGTACGGATGCTTCGATCAATACCGAGACGAAATCCTGCCCATTAAATTCTTGCTAAGAATGACATTAATATATAATTTCACAGCCATTTTATAGAAGTTTATATAGAAAACGCAGTCTTTGCAGTCTTAGTGTCGTAGTGTTTGATTTAATCTCCAAATTAGGTAACTTGTTTTTCGAGTTATTTCTAGTCAACAACTATTGATAATTATAATCCATCAAATATTTTCGCCCGCGCGCGATTGGTCTAAACACGTCACGTGACTACATGTCCCAGCTAAAACTGGAGAATATCCGAGTGATATTCCCCAATTTTAAGAACTGCGTTTGTTGCAAAAAAAGATTTGAAGGATAATAAACACAACAGCCTCCGTTTGGCGCGAAAATAAACTCAGATATTTGTCCTTGGACATCACCTGTTCCGAGAAGCTCACAGTTTTCCTCGAGCTACGCTCTTGGAAAACTGTTTGCTTCTCGGAACAGATAATGCCCGCGGTCAGATATCCGAGCATATTTTCGCGCCAAATGGAAGCTATTGTTTATCTAGCGATAAATTGAAAAACAAGGTAATTAACTAGAAGAAAACGAACCACATATGGCTGAAATCAAAAATTAACTATACCATGCGACACATTTCCTACTGAGCCGACTTCGTTTTGCGAAAGGGATTCTCTTGCTTAAATGTCAACTAGACAAATTAAACGGCTTAGCTAGTTAAAACCTAGCGGACGTCATTGAGTCAAAAGCACGCGCTTTCAAACCAAAGGCAAAGAACTTCTCAAAATAATTATATTTATATATATTTCAGCCGCAACGCCCTGTCACACACACGAACCCCAAGAGGAAAAGAGTTTGGGTGCAAGAGAAGCTTTTCACTTTATATAACGGTATCAGCTGTTTGACCGTTGTGCGTCTATTTACACTCCAATGCTTCAAAAATCTACAATAGAATATTAGAAGGAAATACTATTTTGCGGCGAGTACAAATGAAAACTTTTCATGCCAAAAGAAGCTTTATTTTCTCAATGCGAATCATCCAACCACGCGCCTAATTACCACACTGAAACAAAAAGGAATCATCAGCTTTTATATTTTTCTTTAATACAATTTTGACTACCTACGTATTTCCTTGGATCTGGTTGTCAGATCGCCCCCGACAAGCAAAACAGCGATGTAATGATTTTATTCATAGCATGTGCTATTGTGAACTTGTAATTTACTGCTCCACCAAACATGCTTTATTTAATTTAAATCAAGGTAGCTCTTAATTTCTGCGGCAGAAACGTCTTATTGAACCGAGGCCCTGATAAAACTATACGATAAATAATTACAGATTAATATTGTTAAAAGCTTTATTACAATATTACACGTAAGAAAAATGAGGAATTATTTATCTTCGACTGAGGTATGCGGAAGTCGATTCCCGAAATCCGCTGTTAAATTTTAAAATCGCCTTTTTAGTCGTGTATACGCGAAGCGTAGAAACTACTATTGTTATGGGGCAAAATATGCCAATGTCTCACTCACTCAGATGTAAACTTTTGGCCGATAACATGGAAAGCTTGGGTAAGAGTTTCTAGAAGTTCTCCAAAGTTGAGAGCCGGCGGCCATTTTGGTTTATGTGTTTTGCCTTTGTAAATATGTAGTATTTTGCCTAGGGCTTTTGCCCACACGTAGATGAAAACTGAGAGAGGTATCTATGACTGTGAACATGTATCGGTCACAACAGCGCCGTCGGCGAGGTCAAAGAATCGTTACAATTCAAAGTCAGGAAGTGCGATCGTGCTTACCGGACGTGGTTCATAGTTTACGATTATAGTTTAGATCATAATAATTTGTTGGATTTTCACTCGTTTCCTCTCCTTCTAGAGTCCAAGGTAAGCCTAAAGTAGCCTGTTTCTGTATTGTATTTTTTATGTACACATTGAAATGCTGGCGGTGCTCGTATCTTAAATTCGAAACCCGTGATTTAATTATTTTTTATTTTAAAATAAGCTTACTTAGAGCAAAAAGTTCAAATTGCTTTTTTTTGTTTTTTGTTTTTGTTTTTTTTTTTTACTTTCGTTGTTCTTCACACTACATTTCTTCTATATTCTATGCAGTTTGACCAGAGTGAGCATTTCTTCGTGAATGGTATAATAGTCAGCATCCACGATAGGGGAAATATGCATAGTAGCTGGTGATGTATGTATATATTATTTTTATATCTTATTTTTCTCCATAAACGAGATATATATTAAACAACTGGAATCAAAACTTGAAATAAATATTAGTTGTACCTGTCCACAATCGTTTTGAATATTTTTGCATTGCTAGTAAAATGAACTCAAACAATTGCCAAGATAGGAATAAAATAACGTGATTCCCGTTTCCAAGAAAGAAAGCTATTGTTATTTTTACTGTGTACATTACAATCTGCAATACTCTTTTTATTTTGTATTGCATCAAGTTGAGGGGACTCCCTGTAGTTGACTCAAGGTGAACTTTTTATCAGGCGGGAGGTATGACAAAAAGGCAGGGATTTTAAACATGCAATGCTAAGTTATCTACGAAAAGAAAAGTAACGGGTCCATTGTATGTGAAAGGGGTTTCGAGCTTGAAGCTACATGTATATGAAAGGATAACCTTTTCTGAAAAAAAAAAAAAAAAAACATTATACAAAAGGGAAAGTGCATGTATAGTGTCCTTGGGGCAGAGCCTCCTTGTGTAAAACTTGGTTAGGTCCCTTCTCCCTCCCCAGGGCATAGTTGCAAGGAGAAAACTGATATAACTGTAAATAAAAATATCCCCCTCACTTTGGGTTCAAATTCGAAAACAAAATTGAACTTTTTTAGTACAAGATGTAGCAGGGGATTTCATGGTAGAATATCATTTTCAGCCAAGCTTTTTCAAGTACCCCTTTCTGGGAGGGATGCTGAAAACTGTTTGAAATGATTCTTATAATATTTACAAAAATACTTTTCTCTCTATTCCCATTTACCAGCTAGCTAAAATCAAATTGTTCATGTTTGCAATATCTTTTATTTTTTTTTATTTTTTTTAAAGTCAACTTTGCCTAGCTAATTAAAATACTTATATACATAAAATTTTTATTATCAGGCAGGGAGACCACTACAGCCTAGCCAATTACAATGGATCCCTCGTAATATCCGTATCCCACTGAAATAAAAATGTACAAAATATTCTTGGCATTCTCAAGCTGATTGTCTTAAAATTATGAATGTCAAAACCATGTGACGTACTTTCTGCATAATTGCAATACAGCCTTTTCATAATGCAACACTCGAACGTTAACTGAAGAAGCACCACGACTAAATTACCTTCACCCAAAATGCACTGCTGACTCACTAATAACGGAGCTCCGGCAGACCGAAGGGCCGCCAAGCGGAGCCCCATACCCATATAGGGAAGAAAAGGAAACCCATAAATTGATTTTCTCATGGTTATCATGGCTAGCGGTATTGCTCGTGGGCGCGTACGCACGACGGCCACGACGACGACGACGACGACGACGACGACGACGACGGAGTCGCGCAAGATGGTGGCCATACTCCAGAGACATGCACCCTCGGTTTGTAGCGGGAGAATGCCATTTTTCTTGGCGGGATTTTTAAAGAAAAACGATAGCGGAGGTTGATCTAATATTTTTAAGACAGGGTTGCACTGAAGCAAAAAA
>Ga0126339_10000815_pt1 | contig 19068 bp, 17 predicted proteins | sample OrbTmetagenome_2_FD_92532 | JGI IMG/M metagenome (GOLD analysis project Ga0126339, IMG submission 92532) | Coral microbial communities from Petempiche,Puerto Morelos, Mexico - Orbicella T R C metagenome | ecosystem: Host-associated > Invertebrates > Cnidaria > Coral | place: Petempiche,Puerto...
GCGCCACTCGCATGGCGCCGCGGTCATCCAGATCGTCCGCCAGTGCTTCGGCGCGGTCCAGGCTGCGATTGAGCACGCGGATCATGGGAACACCCACGTCCAGAAGGGCCCCGCAGACGGCACGCGCCGCCCCCCCGGCGCCCAGGACCACGGCTGGTCCTGCGGCCGGATCCCATGCGGGCATGCCCTGGCGCAGGTTTTCCAGAAAGCCAAAGCCGTCGGTGCTGTCACCATGCAAGCCACCGTCGGGCATCACCGTGAGCGTATTGACCGCGTGGTGGCGGCGCGCCCGGTCGGTCAGGCTGTCGCAGACCCGAAAAGCGCGCTCCTTGTGGGGAACGGTGACGTTGGCGCCCACCAAGCCCAAAGCTGGCAAGGCGCGCAACGCTTGCTCGGTGGTTTCAGGATGGACCGGCAAGGGCACATAGGCACCGTCAATACCGTACCATTTCAACCATGTGCCATGGAGGCGCGGCGAGCGCGAATGACTCACCGGCCAGCCGATCACACCGGCAACCCGCGCCGCGCCGCTGAGAAGACGAGAACACGTCACATCGGTGGCCAGGGCGGAACCAGAGTCAGCCAGAGTCATGCGGGGATCACACCATGGAGTCGGAGGGTCGCCAGCAGGGGCAGCAGCGGCAGGCCCAGGATGGTGAAGTGATCACCGCTCACGCAAGAGAACAACTGCACACCCAGCCCCTCCAGGTGGTAACCGCCAACACTCTCGGTCACGGCTGGCCCCATCGCATCGAGATAAGCGTCGAGAACGTCGTCCCCGAAGGGTCGCATGGTCAGGCGGGCGTCATCCAAGGTCCGCCATACCGGGCGACCGTCCTGGATCAGAACAGCGGCCGAGACCAGCCGATGCGTGGTACCACGCAGGGCGCGAAGCTGATCGCGCGCGGCGGCACGATCAGCCGGTTTGTCCAGCCAGACACCCTCGGTGGTTTCCAGCATCTGATCAGCGCCCAGCACCAGCAGGTCGGCGTGATGGCCAGCAACCGCCTCTGCCTTGGCGAGGGCCAGTCTGTCGGCGGCCTGTTCCGTGGTGGTTCCCTCGGCACGAAGGGACTTACGGAGCGTGTTCTCATCCACCGATGCGGTCTCGACTCCGGCCAACGGCACACCGGCGGCGGCAAGCATGGCGCGACGCGTGGCGCTACCCGACGCCAGCAGCAGCCCGGGCGCGCCTGGCATGGACTCCAAGACAGGCGATGGCACCGGCGAAGGCTTGGCCACGCTCACCAGGACATCCCCTTGTGACGCTGGATTTTCTGGATGATCGCCGCCGCCACCTCCTCGATGGACTTGCGGGTGACATCGATCACCGGCCAGCCATGACGCGCGAACAGCCGCCGGGCGCGGGCGACCTCGTCGCGCACATGTTCTTCGTCGGCATAGATGCTGTCGACGCTCTCATGCATCACCCGAAGGCGGTTGCGGCGCAACTGCGACAGACTGCGGGCCTCGCGTGTCAGGCCGACAATCAGCGGCCCGGCGTTGGCGTCCGTGACCAATGCCAACACCTGATCGGGCACCGGCACCAGAGGGACAAGCGGAATATTGACCGCCTTGTAGCCCTTGTTGGCCAGGTACATGCAGGTCGGCGTCTTGGATGTACGCGAGACACCCAAAACGATGACATCGGCGTCGTGAAGGTTTTCCAGCAACTGCCCATCATCATGGGCCAGCGTGTAGTGAATGGCGTCGATCCGCCGGAAATAGGCGTCGTCCAGATTGTGCTGACGGCCGGGATCACTGCGGAAATCGGCCTGGAAGTACTGCTTCAGGGCAAACAGCACCGGATCCAGCAGCGGCACCGCCGGCACGTTCAGGTCGCGGCAGGCATCTTCCAGCACGGCGCGGATCTCCGGATCCACGAGCGTGAAGAACACGACGCCGGGATGCGCCTGAATCCCCTCGATCAGGCGGCGCACCTGACCGGGCGTGCGCACCAGCCACCACAGGTGCTGATTGACCTTGGGCACGGTATCGAACTGAACCAGGCACGCGCGCACGGCGCTGCTGATTGTTTCTCCGGTGGCGTCGGAGACCAGATGTAAATGGTGTTCGGTCACGACCACACCTCGGACACACCGGAGAAACGGGGGCAGGCGTGGTCCCGCGCAGGGCAAGCCCGGGGGCCCTCCCCCAGATCTCTCCCCGGAGTCGAACGCCACCCTGTGGACAACCCTGTGCACGACCGGGCCGGTCCTGGGGACAAGCGGCGGCTTCGTCACGAACCCCGGGTTTTACCCCGGTTCGCGGGTTCGGTCACCCCCCTGCCTGTCCCCATCGGGACAAGCGATCCGCCGCCCCCACGATCCCGGGGACACTTCGCACACCGAATGATCACTTGTCCCCGTTATCCCCGATATCCGTGCGCGGACGGGATCAGCCGTCCCCCGGAACCAAGTCCCTGGGGTCATGATGACTCTCCAGCGCCACGGTCAGGGTTGCGCCTGATCCTGTCCACACCACGGTGCTGATCCGACCGGATCATGGCGAGCCGCCATCGGCGGGCGGGGATAACCCGGGGACAGACAGGAATTCCCAGGATCCACCGGATCCCACATCATCTACCTCCCTTTCCTTTAATCCTATGAATGGGTAGAAGGGGGCCTGACCTGCCATCCGACCGCCCTGGCGCGGCCGGCGTTCTGCCGGCGGCCGCGTATCCGCGGATCGTCCCGTTCCACCCGACCCCGTCCGGGGTTGAAACCAGCCGGAGATGTTCTCGTGTCCCAGTCGAGCGCCCCATCGGCCGACAAACCCTTCCTTCGTGCCCTGGCGGGCGAGGCGGTCTGGCCGCCGCCGGTTTGGCTGATGCGTCAGGCCGGGCGCTACCTTCCAGAGTACCTGGAGACGCGACGGACCGCCGGCAGCTTCCTGGACCTGTGCTACACCCCGGATCTGGCCGTCGAGGTCACCCTTCAGCCGCTGCGCCGCTATGGCTTTGACGCCGCGATCCTGTTTTCCGACATCCTGGTGATTCCCCATGCCCTGGGTCAGGATCTGGCGTTCAAGCAGGGCGAGGGACCCGTCCTTGATGCCCTGACCGGTGAAGCCGACGTGGCCAAGCTTGACGTGGGGCGGGTGCTGGACCACATGCGTCCGGTTCTGGAAACGGTCAGTGGCTTGGCCAAGGCCATTCCCGAGACCACCGCCCTGATCGGTTTCGCCGGCGCGCCCTGGACCGTCGCGACCTACATGGTCGAGGGCGGTGGCTCCAAAGATTTCGCCAAGACCAAGGCTTGGGCTTATGGGCGCCCGGATCTGTTCGAGGCGCTGATCGAGACCCTGGTGCAGGCCACCGGCGACTACCTGATCGCCCAGATCGATGCCGGCGCCGAAGCGGTGCAGATCTTCGACACCTGGGCCGGCGCGCTGCCGGAAGCCGACTTCATGCGCTGGGTGGTGGCGCCCATTGGCCGTCTGACCAAGCGGATCCAGGCCGAGCGTCCGGGAATCCCGGTGATTGGCTTCCCACGCGGCGCCGGGCTGCTGTATCCGACCTTCGTGCGCGAGACCGGGGTCACCGCCGTCAGCCTGGACACCAGTCTGCCGTGTGGTTGGGCCGCCGAGGCCATTCAGCCTCTGGCCGTCACGCAGGGCAACCTGGATCCCATCCACGTGGTGGTGGGCGGCGAGGCGCTGGACGTAGCGACCGATCATGTGCTTAACACCCTCGGCGGCCAGCGACCCCACATCTTCAACCTGGGTCACGGCATCGTGCCGCAGACGCCGCCGGAGAACGTGGCGCGCCTGATGGAGCGTATCCGCAACACCCCGCGCCCGGGATCGGTCTAGGGTCCCGGTGGCTCACGAGGGGATGTGGTCTGGTGCGGCGTGGCCGGCACCGTCCGGAGAGACCCCGGACGGTGCCGCCGCCCAAAGGCCCAAGCGGCGACAAGACGGGGATCTGGAGAGATCATGAGCCGACTGGCGGTCGTTGTGTTCAATCTCGGGGGTCCGGACAGCCTGAAGGCCGTCAAACCCTTCCTGTTCAACTTATTCAATGACCCGGCGATCATTGATGTGCCGCGGCCGTTGCGGTGGGTGCTGGCGCGTCTGATTTCCGGGCGCCGGGCGCCGGTGGCGCGCGCCATTTACGAGCGTATCGGCGGACGGTCGCCCCTGGTCGACCAGACCAAGGCGCAGACGGCGGCCTTGAAGGCGGAGCTGGAAAAACGGGGTGTGGCCGACGAAATCGGCGTGTTCATTGCCATGCGCTACTGGCATCCCATGACCCGCGCCGCCGTGGACGAGGTGAAGCGGTTCAGGCCGGATACCGTGGTGCTGCTGCCGCTCTACCCACAGCACTCCGATTCCACCAGTGGTTCGTCACTCAGGGCCTGGGTGGATACGGCGCAAGCGCGTGGTCTGACGGCCGAGACCTTGACGGTCTGCTGCTATCCCACCGAAGGCGGCTTCATCACCGCGCTGGCCCGCCTGACCCTGGAGGGGATCGAGGACGCCCGGGCCCAGGCCCGGGAGAGAGGGTTGACCGACGGGCCTCGGGTGCTGTTCTCGGCGCATGGTTTGCCCAAGGCCAGCATCGAAAAGGGCGATCCCTACCAGAGCCAGGTGGAAATGACCGCCAGGGCCGTGGTTCGCCAGATGAACCAGACGGATCTGGACTGGCTGGTGTGTTACCAAAGCCGGGTCGGACCGTTGGAGTGGATCGGTCCCGATACGGACTCGGAAATCGAACGGGCCGGTGCCGATGGTGTTCCGGTGGTGGTGGTGCCGCTGGCCTTCGTATCCGAGCATTCCGAGACCCTTGTGGAACTGGATCTGGAGTACGGAGAACTGGCACGCGAACGGGGTGTGCCGGTCTACGTCCGTGTGCCCACGGTGCAGACGCATCCTGCGTTCATCGATGGCCTGGCGGATCTGGTGGGCAAGGCCGTGTTTCCAGCGGAGGGAGACGGCTGCCTGATCGAGGCCGGCCCGGCGCAAGGGCGGCTCTGCTCGCAGGTGGGTTCACGAGTCTGTGCCGACTCCTGGACCTTATGTCCGCATGTCCCGAATCCCCGGGGATCGGCGGCCAAAACCATGACGAAAACGGCGACGCGGTGACCCGAAAGCAAGGGTATGCAGCGGGGCGCAAAAAAGGATAGGGAAAATGGAGTACCTCAATTTTCTGCGTATGCTCGGACTCGATTTGTACTATAACTGGGTTCTGACGCTGCATATCATTGCAGTCATCACCTGGATGGCTGGCTTATTCTATTTGCCACGTTTGTTCGTCTACCATGCGATGGAAGAGGTTGGCTCGGCAACCTCGGAGAAATTCAAGATCATGGAGCGTCGCCTTCTCAAGGCGATCATGAACCCCTCGCTTGTCATCGTTCTGGTGACCGGTCTGTTGCTGTGGGGCGACTGGCTGACCATGGGGTGGTTGCACGTTAAGCTGCTGATGGTTGCCGGTATGCTGGGCTGCCATGGTCTGTATGCGCGGTGGCGCAGAGAGTTCGAGGCCGATAAGAACAAGCATCCCCATACGTTTTATCGGGTTTGGAACGAGGTGCCGACGCTGCTGTTGTTGATCATCGTTCCCATGGTGGTTATCAAACCGTTCTAAGACGTGGTGTCGTTCACCAGAGTCGGATGGCCAAGCCGAGGTATTCCGAGGGCTGAGGGATCATCCCTCGGGAGCCTGGACAATTCGCCGGGTGGGCTCGACCGGTCACCAGGACGGCTTGCGGGTGTGGTCGTCCGATACCGTTTTTTCCTTGCGTGGTGCTCTGGCATTCCGTAGTCTGCCTCGTGGTCGAGCCCATCGGGCCCGACTCGTATCATCCCTCATCGGGCCGGCATTCAGGCAAAGCCTCGTTTCCCGAAGGTGGCGTGAGGCCGTGTGGGTCATGTCCCCACGGCGCCCAAACGGGCGGTTCCCGGACGTCGCACCTATCCCGCCCCGACCTCCAAAGGGTTTTGTCACCGCGTCCCGATCTCCGCTCGTTCCCGTGCGAGACCGGATTCCCGGAGTCGACCGACAGTCACCGCGCTTGGTCCATCTCGACTGAGAAGCGGCGCGTCATGGATCGTGACGGCGACCTCCTGGTGACCCCTCCCCCGCCCAATAGTCCCCCGCCTTGCGTGCGCGATCGTCGAGACCACAATGCATCTTCAGGATCTCAAGAAGAAAACCCCGACCGATCTTTTGGCATTTGCCGAAGAATTGGAAATCGAAAACGCGAGCAATCTGCGTCGTCAGGAGATGATGTTCGCCATCCTGAAGCAACTGGCCGATAATGAGACGGCCATCTTCGGGGATGGTGTCCTGGAGATCCTTCAGGACGGCTTTGGCTTTTTGCGATCGCCCGAGGCGAATTATCTGCCTGGACCCGACGATATCTATGTTTCGCCAAGCCAGGTTCGACGTTTTTCCCTGCGCACGGGCGATACCGTGGAAGGCCAGATTCGGGCGCCCAAGGACGGCGAGCGCTATTTTGCCCTGCTCAAAGTCAACCGGATCAACTTCCAGGATCCGGACAACGTGCGGCACCGGATCAACTTCGACAACCTGACGCCGTTGTATCCCGAGCAGAAGCTGTCTCTGGAAATCGATAACCCGACCCGCAAGGAGTTCACCACCCGCGTCATTGATCTGATCACGCCGCTGGGCAAGGGCCAACGGGCGCTGATCACGGCACCTCCGCGCACCGGCAAGACGATGATGCTGCAAAGCATCGCTCATGCCATCTCGGCCAACCATCCCGATGTCTACCTGATGGTGCTGCTGATCGATGAGCGACCCGAGGAAGTGACCGACATGGCGCGCTCGGTGCGCGGCGAGGTGGTCAGTTCCACATTTGACGAGCCCGCCAGTCGTCATGTCCAGGTCGCCGAGATGGTGATCGAGAAAGCCAAGCGGCTGGTCGAGCATAAGCGCGACGTGGTGATCCTGCTGGACTCCATCACGCGCCTGGCGCGGGCCTACAACACCATTGTGCCCAGCTCCGGCAAAGTGTTGACCGGCGGCGTGGACGCGAATGCCTTGCAGCGGCCCAAGCGGTTCTTCGGCGCGGCGCGCAACATCGAGGAAGGCGGCTCGCTGACCATCATCGCCACGGCCCTGGTGGAAACCGGGTCACGCATGGACGAAGTGATCTTCGAGGAGTTCAAGGGCACCGGTAATTCCGAGATCATCCTCGATCGCAAGCTGTCCGACCGGCGTGTCTTCCCGGCGATCGACATCACCCGCTCCGGGACCCGCAAGGAAGAGCTTCTGGTGCCCAAGGGGACGCTGTCAAAAATGTGGGTGCTGCGTCGGATCCTCATGCCCATGGGTGTTCAGGACTCCATGGAATTCCTGTTGAGCAAGCTTAAGGATACCAAGAACAACGCAGACTTTTTTGAGAGCATGAACAGTTGATATTTGTATCTTGTTCTTTGTGAAACTTCTTTTACGTTGCGTAAATGGGAATTTGAACACTTCTCATACGCCGAATACGACGCATGTTCTTGATCCTGATCTTTCAGGGCCAAGAACATGCGGTTTGGTCCGTCCTCCAGATCAGCCTTTATCGGCCACCGTCAGCACGATCTTGCCCACGTGGCCTTTCTCCAGGAAGGCTGTTTGCGCTTCGGCAATGGCCTCCAAAGGATAGGTCGCGGCCACCAGTGGCTTCACGCGCCCGGCGGCAATGTGGTCGACCAAGGCCGCGAACACGCCCTCGTCCAGGACCGTGGCACCGACAAGGGTCAAGTCCTTGAGATACAAGGTGCGCAGATCCAGGGTCACCATCGGTCCGGCGATCGCACCCGACACGGCGTAGCGTCCGCCCGGACGCAACACATCCAGCAATGCCGGCCAGGCGGAGCCGCCCACCAGGTCGACCACCACATCCACGCTGTTTCGGCCCAGCGCCTCGACCACGTGCTGGTCACGGGTCAGTGTCTCCTCGGCGCCCAATGCCCGCAGTGATTCGGCCTTGGCGGGGCTGGTCACAGCGATCACCTGGGCGCCGCGTGCTCGCGCCAACTGAACGGCCGCCGAGCCGACACCCCCAGACGCACCGGTCACCAGCACGCGGTCGCCAGCCTTGACGGTGGCCCGGGTCAGCATGTTTTCGGCCGTGGAATAGGAGCAAGGGAACGACGCCAGGTCCACGTCGCTCAAGACGCTGTCGATACCGTGGGCATGGCGGGCGGCAACCAACGCGTAGTCAGCGAAACCACCATCGCATTCCGAACCGAAGTACCAGGGTGTCGCCAGGGGTCGACCATAAGCCTCGCGCAGACAGGGCTCGACCAACACCCGTGTGCCCAGGCGGTCGGGCTCTACCCCCGGACCCACGGCCACCACCTGTCCACAAACGTCGGCGCCCTGAATCCGCGGAAACTGGAGAGGTGTGCCGCTCCAGGTCGCATCCTCGCTGGCCCCATCGGTCTTGGAGTACCAGGCGACGCGGGTGTTGATGTCGGTGTTGTTGACCCCGGCGGCGCCAACCTGAATCAGTACCTCACCAGGGCCGGGTCGGGGCACCGGGATGTCATCACGCACCACGAGCTTATCCAGGCCACCATGGCCGATCAGATGAACACCGCGCATGGTGGACGGTAGGTCGGTCATCAGGGGGAGTCCTTATACGTTGAGGATCGTTTGGGGTGTGGCGAGATCCGGTGCTCGCAACGGAAGGTAGCGGAAGCCCGCGGCGCCCGCCTCCGGAGTCCATCCGGCGACCGTCCAGGCGGTCAGGACCGGGGCCGGGTCGTCGGGTCCGGTCAGTCCGGCGATTACCCAGATCAGATCCGGCTCATGGGCCGCCCGCCGGTCTGCCTCGCTGGGAACGGCAGCGTTGCCGGGATGGGAGTGCGCGTGCCCGATCAGCCGCGATGGTCCTTCCCGCAAGGCCCGCATGAGCGCGAATCGCGCCGCCGGGTCGATTTCGAATCGATCGTGACGGTGCGCGGGATCGGCAACATTGGCGGCCGGATGAACCGCCTCGACGATCCACCAACCGCCAGCATTCATTCGCCCGGACAACAAGGCACATCCCTCGGCTGGCCAGGCGGCGCGAAGGTGGTCGAGCAATCGGGTGCGCGCGGTCGGCGGCACCACCAGCCCCGTCGCGGCCCTGGCCGAGGCGGGATCGTCAGCGGTTGGACGACGGCTCATACCCATATCGCCCGTCCAAGGTCACGACTCCCAGGCGCCGGCCCTCGGCCATGTCGACGACCACCACGCGGTCGGGCCGGCCTCCACCGGTGATGGTCAGCAATGCCCGCCCCTGACCGTCCGTCGTGACGCCGGCGACACTGCTGCCCGCCGGTTCGTCCAGGGCCAGGGTATTGAAGACAGACAAGGAGCCGACGGCTGACGGCCGGACCTCGTCGCCTTCGGGCTGCCCCAATTTACTGGATTGCTGGGCCATGCCATAGGCCAGCAGACCCAAGCCGAGCAACAGCATCAGGGTCATCACGGCGACCAACGTCTTAACGGCGGTCATGGTGGGGCCTCCTGGCGGGGACGCGCGGTCCCGGGACAATCCCGGGCGGCGCGATCCTGTGCATCACCTGTGTACCAAGCACCCGTGTATAAAGGGCTCTGGCGACCATGGGCAACGCATGCGTCCCTCCGCCACTTGCGGACATCGACACTGACGCCGCGATCGATCCCGAGATCGACGCCGATGTCGAACCGTCCGCCTTTATCGCTGTCGTTCCTCCGGAGGCCGCCGGCGAGCGCCTCGACCGCTGGCTGGCGGTGACCCACAACGGCCATTCGCGCTCGCGGCTCAAGGCACTGATCGAAACCGGTGCCCTGACTGTCGACGGACGGGAGACTCTCGATCCAAGCCAGAAGGTGCGTCCAGGGCAACAGGTCGTCCTTGTCGAGCCGCCTCCTAAGACCGCCGCGCCCCAGGCCCAGGCCGTGCCGCTGTCCATCGCCTACGAGGATGCGCACCTGATCGTGATCGACAAGCCCGCCGGGATGGTGGTGCATCCAGCGCCGGGCAGCCCCGACGGGACCCTCGTCAACGCCCTGCTGGCGCATTGCGGCGACAGCCTGTCGGGCATCGGCGGCGTGCGCCGGCCGGGCATCGTTCATCGCTTGGACAAGGACACCAGCGGCCTGATGGTGGTGGCCAAGACCGACCGGGCGCATCGGGCGTTGGCCGCCCAGTTCTCCGACCGCACCCTGCACCGGGTCTATCAGGCCCTGGTGTGGGGGATGCCCAGCCCGGTGCGAGGGGAGGTCGACGCTCCCATCGGCCGCCATCCGACGGTGCGCACCCGCATGGCGGTGGTGCCGGCGGGACTCCCCGGAGCCAAGCCGGCCTTGACCCGCTACGGAACCCTGCGGGTTTGGGATATGGCCGTCAGTCTGGTCGAGTGCCGACTGGCCACCGGGCGCACCCATCAGATCCGGGTGCATATGGCCCATATTGGTCACTCTCTTGTCGGTGATGTGACCTATGGCCGTATTCCCCGAAGGATACCGTGGAATTCGGCTGTCGCGGCACGCCTGAACAGCTTTGGCCGCCAGGCCCTGCACGCCATGGAGATCGGATTCGTTCATCCCGACAGCGGTGAACCGATGCGCCTGCGCTCGCGTATGCCTCAGCAGATGCAGGACATTCTGGACATGCTCGACGCGCTGCCGCGCGACATGTCCGGTCTTGAGATCCCAGCGCGTTACCAACCCTGAAAAACCCACCGAGGTTACAGACTTTTCATCCCCATTCCTGACCAAATTGGTACTATATCGATGGACTCGGGCAGGGGTGGTCGTTAGAATTCCTCCAACGTAAGGGGTGTCGGCCCCGGTCAGTCCGCCCATGCCACGGCCAGGGATCCTGACACACCGGCACCGCCCCAGGCCCCATTCTCCGTCCACGACCGGGTCTTTCCCTAGCGTGGACGCCGAGGCGACAAGGAGAGCGAACCATGGCGAACGCGACCGGAAGTCCCATCGGCCTTGAACCGGAAGCCAACCTGTCGCGCTATCTTCAGGAGATTCGCAAGTTCCCCATGCTGTCTCCGGATGAAGAGTTCATGCTGGCCAAGCGCTACCAGGAGACGGAGGACGCCGAGGCGGCCCATCGCCTGGTGTCCAGCCACTTGCGGCTGGTGGCCAAGATCGCCATGGGCTACCGGGGCTACGGCCTTCCCATGGGCGAGGTGATCTCCGAGGGCAACGTGGGCCTGATGCAGGCGGTCAAGCGCTTCGACCCGGATCGCGGCTTCCGTCTGGCCACCTATGCCATGTGGTGGATTCGCGCCTCGATCCAGGAATATATCCTGCATTCCTGGTCGCTGGTGAAGATGGGAACCACGGCCGCGCAGAAGAAGCTGTTCTTCAATCTGCGCAAGATGAAGGGTCAGCTTCAGTTGATGGAGGACGGCGACCTGCGTCACGAAAGCGTGACCGCCATCGCCACCAAGCTGGGCGTGCCCGAACAGGACGTCATCTCCATGAACCGGCGCCTGTCCAGCCCCGATCATTCGCTGAACGCGCCCTTGCGCCATGATGGCGAGGGCGAGTGGCAGGACTGGCTGGTGGACGACAGCGAGGATCAGGAAAGCCTGCTGTCCAATCGTCAGGAGATGGACCAGCGGCGCAGTCTGTTGGCCAGCGCCCTCGAGACGCTGAACCAGCGTGAGCGCCATATCCTCACCGAGCGGCGCCTGAGCGAGGAGCCCATGACCTTGGAGGACCTGAGCCGCGAGTATGGCATCTCCCGCGAGCGGGTGCGTCAGATCGAGGTTCGGGCTTTCGAGAAACTGCAAAAGTGGATGACCCGGGCCATGCCCGTGGGCAGTGGGGATGAGGACGGATCTCTTGTTGCGGTGGCGCCGGCCTGAATCCAGCCACCGGTTCCTCCATGACCAGACAACAGGGAGGCGCCCACTGGGACGCCTCCCTGTTTCGATTCGTTACGGACAAGTACGTGTGGCGACGATTGACCGCCAACACCGCCGTCTCACGACCGGGCGGAGCACCATGCTCTCGTTGATCCGCCGTCATGGGCTATTGTCCGTTGCCGGACGGCGCACTATTGTCAAAATCAGTGGGCAATCATCGGCGCGAAGGCTCGGTCTCGTCGGGTCCCCCCGCGCAGGGTCGCCCGCCCCGGCACACACACGCCGGGAGGCACGAGCCGACTCCCAAGTGACAATCTCAAGACGTCTCACACACACTGACGGCTTGCGGAGTCCGGCCCGACGCAAGACACTCGTTTCGGAGACATACCCGAGGACGGTATGTCTTCCGGGTCCGGAAACGACCCCGGCGGTCCTGGCATCCTGTCTTGATGTCCGTTTGTCCGCCGCGAGGGTCCCTGTTCCCGGGGCCAATCCCCGATCGTCAGGCTTTGTCGGCCGGCGATCGACACGAATGCCAACACCCCTTGGAGACCGGGCCGGCGATGCCCGGGTCGGAGAATCGCTCTCATGTCCCTGTTCCCCTTCGTCCCGATCCGGCCCGCGCCCGGACGCCTGACAGGCGATCCGTGGTGCGCCACGGGACTGTGTGGAGCGCGGGCCGGGCGGCGAGGCCGTGCGCCACTGGCGCTGGTCGTGCCTGCCAGGGCGATCCCCGCCGCGCCGTCCTTGGGTCTCTTGTTTGGACATGGCCTCGGTGCCCCCGCGATAGCGGGCCGGTCGCCGGGTCCTCCACGGAGATCACCCCTTCATGACCAAGCGCATGCTCATCGATACGAGCCACCCGGAAGAAACCCGGGTGGTCGTCCTGGACGGGAACCGTCTGGAAGAATTTGACGTCGAGACCAGTACCAAAAGACAAATCAAGGGCAACGTCTACCTGGCCAAGGTTGTCCGTGTCGAACCCTCCCTTCAGGCCGCTTTTGTCGAATATGGCGGCAACCGGCACGGGTTCCTGGCTTTTAGCGAAATCCATCCCGACTACTATCAGATCCCCGTCGCCGATCGTCAGGCGCTGATCGCCGAGCAGGAAGCCCGTCAGCGCGCCGCCGATGAGGAAGAAGAACACCGTGCCGGCCATGGACAGGGCAACGGCAATGGGTCGGGCGACGGTGATGACGTCGAGATTCTTGGGGGCGAGGAGACGGTGTCCACAGCGCCGGCTTCGATCCAGGCCAACGGCCTGCGCCACTACAAGATTCAGGAGGTCATCAAGCGCCGCCAGATCGTGCTGGTGCAGGTGGTCAAGGAGGAACGGGGCAACAAAGGCGCGGCCCTGACCACTTATTTGTCGCTCGCCGGCCGATACTGCGTGTTCATGCCCAACACGGCGCGCGGCGGCGGTGTCTCCCGCAAGATCAGCAGCCAGACCGACCGGCGCCGGCTCAAGTCCATCCTCGGCGACCTGCACGGCCCGGCCGGCGGCTCGGTGATCCTGCGCACCGCTGGGGCCGAGCGCAGCAAGGCGGAGATCAAGCGCGACTTCGATTTCCTGATGCGCCAGTGGGAGCAGATCAAGGACACCACGCTGAAGTCCATCGCGCCGTCGCTGATCCATGAGGAAGGCAACCTCATCAAGCGGGCCATGCGCGACATCTACACCCGCGACATCGAGGAGATCGTCGTCGACGGCGAGGACGGCTATCGCGGCGCCAAGGACTTCATGAAGATGCTGACACCCTCCCACGCGCGGAAGGTGCAGCCTTATCGTGACCAGGCTATGCCGCTGTTCCACCGCTTCCAGGTGGAAAGCCAGCTTGATGCCATGCACAGCCCGGTCGCTCATTTGAGGTCCGGTGGCTATCTGGTGTTCAACCAGACCGAAGCCCTGGTGGCCATCGACGTCAACTCGGGCAAGGCCACCAAGGAACGCCACATCGAGGAAACCGCCCTCAAGACCAATCTGGAAGCCGCCGACGAGGTAGCCCGGCAATTGCGCCTGCGCGACCTGGCCGGACTGATCGTCATCGATTTCATCGACATGGACGACGGCCGCAACAACGCCGCCGTCGAGCGCCGCCTGAAGGAGGCGCTCAAGCTTGATCGAGCGCGCATCCAGGTGGGCCGCATCAGTGCCTTCGGCCTGCTGGAAATGTCACGCCAGCGGCTGCGCCCCAGTCTGATGGAAACCGCCTTCCACACCTGCCGTCATTGCCAGGGCACGGGCGTGGTGCGCTCCATCGAGTCCACGGCCATCCACATGCTGCGGGTGGTGGAGGAGGAAGGCGTGCGTCGCCGCTCCGCCGAGGTCACCCTGAAAGTGCCCACGCCGGTCGCGCTCTACATCCTCAACAACAAACGCGCCATGCTGGCGGCTATCGAGGCACGCTACGACTTCCGCGTTCTCATCGCCGGCGATGATGGCCTGATCATCCCCGAGTATGCCCTGGATCGGATTCAGGCGCAGCGCGACGAGAGCGAGGCGCAGCCGGCGGCAATCGAACCGCCGGCGAACGACGATACCGAGACCGATGACCCCGGCGACGCGGACACCGAAACCGGGACCGATCACGCCAACAACGATCACGCCAACAACGATGGCGGCGACGACGACGGCGCCGCGAAGGCCAACGCCAAGAAGCGCCGCCGCCGCCGTCGTCGCCCCCGCCGCGATGGCGAGGATCGTTCGGACAGCACCGAGACCACACAGTCGGATGATGACAGCGACGCGGATCAGGACCGCGATGACGGTGTCGCCGAGGATGCGCGCGAGGACCAGACCGAGGACGGGCGGAACACTGGCGAAGCCGATCCTTCCGACAATGGGACTAGGGATGAGGGGGAAACCGGGGACGGCGAGACCGAGGATGGCCAGCGGGAGAGCCGCTCGCGCCGCTCGCGCCGCCGTCGGGGTGGGCGCCGCAATCGGACGCGCAGTGGTGAGGAGACGGACGGCGAGACCGGGCTGGAGAATCCTATCCCTGCCAATGACACCAATGGCGGTGACAGCGATGGGGAGGCCGGACTCGAAGAGACCGACGGCGTGGAGGACGGGGCGATCGCCTTGTTGGAAGCCGTTGAAACCGAGTGGGCCGACGACAACGACGCGGGGTCGACAGCCGATCGAACCCCGGATGAGATCGAGGATCCGTCTGGGCATCCTCTTGAGGACGAGACCGTGACGGAGTCCGAGCGCGACGAGGCGCCCAGGGCGGACATCGCCGAAAGCCCGGAAGACATCCGCCCCCAGGACACCGCCGTCGATACCGACGCGGACACCCCAACGGTCGACGACGCCGACCGTGAGGCGGTCTCGTCCGATGGGTATGGCGAGGCCAGCATGCCAGACCAGACGGACTCGCCGCCGGACGCCGATGCGATCCTCACCCCGGAGGAGATCGAGGCCGAACCGACCGTTGACGCGCCCGGTCCCGAAGACGCATCGTCCGAAAAATCATCGGAGGACGATGGCGCGGCCGGGGTGGACGACACCGCCACACCTGACTCAGAGCCCGACCCCGAACCGGCCGCCGAAGTTCGGCGCAGTAGTGCCCGGCGCGGCTGGTGGCAGCGCTGATCGGAGACGGTGGGGGCAAGGCAGGCGTTTAGGGTCGCGCCCCCACCTCCGCCCGTTTCCGGACGCGAAACGGCCAAGCGGCCAGGGTGCTCACGGCCAGTACCCGGCCTCGGCGTAGTATCGTCGCGCTCCGGGATGCAGCGGGATGCCGGTGCCGTGCGGCGCCAACGCGGGGGTCAGCAGGTCACCGGCCGGCGTCTGACGGAACAACCCCTGGACGTTGGGATGCCACATGGCCCGCGTGACGCCGTGAGCGGTGGTCTCGTCCAGGACGTCGGTGGTGGTGGTCAGCACCGTGCCCACCGATACCGCCCGGGCGGGCTCGGGATTGCCGGCGTATGTTCCACCGGGGATCACGCTGTGGGCCAGGAAGGGGTGATTGCGCACCATCCGCTCCATGGCCGGGCCGGCCAGCGACACCACTCGCACCGGCATGGCTCCGGCCACCTCGCGCACGACTGTGACCGGGGGCGCGCCAATGATGAAGAAGGCGTCGATTTCGCCGGCCACCAGCAGATCGGCCGTCGGTCCGGGCTTTTCAAAGACCGGCTGCAAGTCGGTCTCGGTGAGCCCATGGGCGATCAGCAACTGCCGGGCGTCCACCAGTGTGCCCGAGCCTTCCTCACCCATGCCCACGCGCATGCCCGTCAGGTCCTCGACCCGGACCAAGGGGCTGTCGGCGCGCACCACCAGATGCAAGGCTTCATCGTAGAGCCGGGCCAGGGCCGTCAATGTCGGCATGGGCCCCACGTCGCGGAACACGCCGGCACCGGCGCGCGCCCAGAAGGCCACGTCGGCCTGGCAGAGCGCCAACCCCACCGCCCCCGAGGCGAGCATGTGCATGTTCTCGACCGAACCATTGGTGGACAGGGCGACGGCGATCAATCCGGGCACCCCGCAACTGCCGCCCTTCTCGCAGGGGCGCGACCCGGGCGGCCGGCTGATGGCGTTGGCGATCAGGCCGCCGATCGGAAAGTAGGTGCCGGAGGTGGAGCCGGTGCCGATGCGCATAAAACGCAGCCCGGCGGAGGACCCCACGTCCACATCCTGGCCCCGGGCCGTACCACTGCCCAGTGGTGGCGGCATCACGCCGATGGCCCCCGTGGCAAGGGCCGCGACGGCACCCCCCAGGCCACGCATCAGATGGCGGCGGCTGGTGCGACGGGGTGCCTGCCGTCCGTCCGTGCCCCGGACGCCCTCGCCCGCCTCCGTGCGTCTCGCCCCCATGATCGGAATCCCTCCGTGTCCTGTCGGTGTGGTACCCGGCCTCTGTCCATCAGGGTGGCCGCCGACATCCTGTCGACGCTGGTCCCATCTTCCAGCATGGTCGGAAATGTGGGACTTTTTCGGGCAATGTCGCGGACGGCCGCGCGCATAGCTGCGAACTCTGTCTCCCCGTGGACCGCGTTCGCGATCAGCGTTCGACAGTGTCTGGCCGGTTACGGCCATGCCCCTGGGGAGGATCCAATACTATGTGCCCGAACGTTGGCACTGCGAAGCCACGTCAGGCTTTGATCCCGATGCGCCAGGATCATGGTCGACCGGGACTCCTCCTCATCCTGGTCATGATCGCCAGCCTGTGGACCGTCCAGGGGCTGGCCCTGGCGACGCCGGCCGGCGCGGTGATGCCCCCAGAGGTTTACCGCGCCGCCCGCATCCAGGCCAACCATCACGTCCAGATCACCATCACCGACCGCGACATTCCCTGGATTACACCCGGCCTTTGCCACATCCACGGAAGGATCGAGACGGTGTTTCGCACGATCGAAAGCACCGATGGCATCCCCATGCTGAGCCCAGGCATGCCCCTGGTGTTGACCGTGGACTGCAAGCGCCGGAGCGACAAGCCTCTACCAGGCGGGACCCTTTGGTCCCTGGTCAGCGCGATCAAGAACGCCAAGGTCGTGGAAGCCTATCTGACAGGCGACAGCCTCGAGACCCTGGCGGTGGCAGTCTGGCAGTATGCCTTGCTGCCGGAGGCGACGGACGCGCCCACCTGCACACCGGACACGGCGCTGCCCGCTTGTTGGTAAGCGCCGCCCCCCACTACCCGCTCCCCGTCTAACACCCGCCAGCGTCGAAAATCCGTTGCCGACGGCCGGACCCATTGCCATGTTGGGGTGAGACGGACACGGCAGACGCGCCTCTTGAGGGGGGAGGCCAGCCAAGGACACTGGGGGGACAGACATGACCACCACGGTTCACGGTCCGGACGACACCACTTGGTCACTGGAAGACCGACGCGACTGGCCACGCTGGGAACTCCGGGGTGAGGCCAATCTGATTCTGGACTCCAACTACGACATCTCGTGTCCCATCCACGACGTGTCCGGCTCCGGCATCGCGGTGTCGACCGACCTCACGCCCGGCGTGGGCGACGAGGCGGTCGTCTATGTCCGGGCGCTTGGTCGGTTCCGAGCCCAAGTGGCGCGGGTCGCCGACGGCCATGTGGCGTTTCGCTTCCTGATCGAGGATGAACGCCAGATCATCCTGTTACAGCGTCTGGACCAGCGCCTGCGGCGTCAAGACACGGCGCGTCCGGCCGACACCTGAACAGAGGTGTTGCGGAGCGGCCACCCGTCACCGAAGCTTCCCTGGACAGGGTCGCCGCGGCCCACCACCTGACCGTCAAGACGGCTCCTTCACAGCTCACGGACCTTGCCCGATGAAGATCGTTCACCTGTCCGACCTGCACGTGGTCGCCGCCCCGCGCACCCTGTATGCCAGCGATCCGCGCGAGAACCTGGCGCGGGTGCTGGCCCATGTGATCCGTCATCACGGCGACGCCGCCTTCCTGTGGATCACCGGTGATCTGGTGCACGAGGGGGACGAACCAGCTTATCGCGCCCTCAAGGACCTGTTGGCCGTTTGCCCGATGCGGGTGCATCTGGGCCTGGGCAACCATGATGGTCGCGCCGCCTTCAAGCGGGTGTTCCCCGAGGCTCCGATGGGTGATCCGGATTACCTTCAGTATGCGGTGGACACTCCCGAGGGCGTGTTCCTGATGCTGGATACCCTGGAGCCGGGATTGGGCGCCGGCCGCCTGGACGCCACCCGGCTCGCCTGGTTGCAGGCCCGCCTGGAAGAGCACAAGGACCGAGACGTCTTCCTTGGTCTGCATCATCCACCCTACGAGACCGGCATCGCGGCCATGGACCGTATCCGCCTGACGGTGGGCGCGCGCGAGCTGGGCGAGGTGCTGAAGGCGCATGGCCGGGTGCGTCACCTGTTCCACGGTCATGTGCACCGGCCCATCACCGCCTGCTGGCAGGGCATGCCCATCTCGACCGTGCCCGGGACCAATCATCAGGTGGCCTTGACCCTGGGCAAGGACCCAACGGTGTTGGGCTGCTTCGACCCGCCCGGCTATGCGGTGGCGCTCATCCGCGACGGCGCGGTGTGTCTGCACCAGGAGCGGGTGGCCGATCCCGGCGCCCCCCTTTACAACATGGAGGACAAGGCCGCCGAGGCCGCCTCCAACCTCGACGCCATGCCCCTGTTCAACACCATTGCCGCCGAATAAGGGCGGCTTAGAGTATTCCGAGATCAAGTTGGGTCGCGATACGGACCAACTTGATCTCGAAGATACTCAAAACCTATAGAATGAGAGTGAAGTCGGGTCAGCTTGACCCAAGCTGATCCCGCTTCAC
>Ga0126339_10000817_pt1:0-5000 | contig 19035 bp, 10 predicted proteins | sample OrbTmetagenome_2_FD_92532 | JGI IMG/M metagenome (GOLD analysis project Ga0126339, IMG submission 92532) | Coral microbial communities from Petempiche,Puerto Morelos, Mexico - Orbicella T R C metagenome | ecosystem: Host-associated > Invertebrates > Cnidaria > Coral | place...
GTGGGGCGATGAAAAAAAGAGGCATGTGCTCCCCCCCCCCCAAAACCCCCAAAAACCTTTTAATTTCCCCCTCCCCCCCCCCCCCCCGTAACCCCTCCAAAGTTCCTTAGTTCGTATGCTTCTTGTTGGCCATGGTCAATCTGTTTTAGGTCAGTTCGGCTTGGCTCGAAATTAACTGCATATCAGCGACACTGGTCTGTCCACAGTCGTTTATTATTTTTTTACGACTTATTCTCCTGGGCCACCCCCTTGAGTTCGGGCTTTTCCAAATCCCATGCAGTTAATACTCTTGGTTGCGATCTTGACGGACTCAAGCTGTGGACAGACAAAAGGGTCTCTAATAAACGGTGCTTGGATCAGGTCGCATACTCTCCCTCAGAGTCACTCGTTTTTTTTTTAAATGAGAAACAGAAGGGTCTGGGAACGAGAATGCAGCGCAGGTGGTTATCAGCTGAATAGACCTTTATGACGATGTCACGCTTTTCCGGTTATTTATTCAGAAAGAAATGGCTTTGCGGCCCCGAAAAGTTGCCGGGGCTTTCGAGAAACGGGCCCCAGGCATGATAAATTGATATATGGAAGTGTTTTGCTTATTTGAAAAATACGAAAAGTTTTTGATATTGCGTGACATCGTCAAAAAGTTTCATTTGCTTGCTTATCTCATAAGTTAAAAAATAGATGGATGCAGCCACCATTTCAATTGTTGGTGTATTTTTTACTTTGCCCATTTTGTTGCTTTGTCAGGGTTTTGTTTATTCATTTAAGCATTAATATTGAAGATAAATATTATATATTGAATCCCGTCACAGAATAATATCCTTTCCATTTAAGTACTTGCTTGTTTTGTTTTTGATCGAGAATGAAATGAAATTTTCTTAGCCTGTATCAATAATAAGCTGAATGAAATCAGTGAAAGCAGAGTTTATTTATCTAACTTAGCGATGTCATTTCTGTGTCGGTATAACTAGGTAAACGTCAATTATTCATTCGAGTGAAGCACTTTTCTGTTAAGCAACTTTAGCGAAAAACCTTGACGACAGAACTAATGAAAGAAAAATGTCTAACGAGCAAAAGCTTCTCAATTTCTGAAGGGCTTATTTACAGGAAAATAATTACCATAAAACGCAAATGCACTTTCTTTCAATTCTGTCTTAGAAATAACTAAACATACTTAGATGAGAGACTTGATGAGAAAATAACAAAGAAAAGCTCTTATCGTTACGCTAAATAGACGATTTAACTGAAATCCTGAGAAATAAACTCATCTAAAACTAACACTAAGCCATGTAAGTAAACATAAGAAATACAATTCTTCTATCTGTACTTTAGTATACAATAATCCAAAGCGAAGAACAATGGTCAACTCTTTCTGAGGAGAAAAATACTATCGGAAACAGATAACAAAGCCAGCAAGAAAAAGAAAAGTGAACATTGCCTATTAGTTTGGATATTCTACATCTGAAATGAGTTTAACATTTAATTTCATGGATTAGGAAACATAAATTACCAACGTAGCGTTTCATTAAATTCATGTTCAAGAACGGTGAAAATCGCTTCTGACCAAGAAAAAACAAAACGGTTTTAATATAGGGCTTAAGCGTAAACTAGCTAGAACTTTTTTCCTCCTGTTGTCAAATTATTCCTGAATACAACATCCAGCAGAGCATACGAAATAATGGCTTCGTGCTTTTCACAACTGACTCAATTTTCCTTGGAAACAGAATTTATGAAAGGCAATGTCCACCCACTTACCTGTACCATTACAGGGCGCAAACTCGAGCGTGGCATTTTTTGTCTCGCTAATTCCCGAGAAAACTACTGAATATGAGGCGGATCAGACCAGCAAGCTTGTTGAGGTCGAAGTTGCTACGGGTATGCTTTGTTACGTTCACTTTATTGGGTGTCTATTTTGTTGGCTTTTCAACTCAGCCTTATGAATTTCATGAAATACAGCAACCTATAGCGACAGGATATGATTTTACCGAGTACAAGGCACTGCTCGGTGATAAAGAAAAAACAGCGCGGAAGAACCTCATCATTGTGTCGCATGGCCGCTCGGGATCTACCCTGGCAGGTGACATTTTCAACCACCATCCTTCTGTGTTTTACATGTACGAGCCATTACAAACGGTGAAACGAGTTCAGAATAAATTGAAGATTAATGACACGGGATACAGCAGCCTCGCCGAAGAATTCCTGACCGGCGTATTTCGCTGTAAGTTCGATAACCCAGATATCTTGGATGATATTGAGAAGTATTACCGAAAACCCGAGCATCCGCGGGTTAGCCATGCCATCGGATCGCCTCCGTTGTGCCCTTATCAGATGACCGATCCAAGATGGAGTCCGACGCTTTGCAAGCCCATGACCAGCGAAACACTGGGAAGTGCTTGTAAGGACAAGTATGATTTGACTGTTCTGAAGATTCTAATGTCGCGCATTCCTGAATATAGCATCAAGAACATTTTGACTGCTTGCGGTGCCCTGGATGTTGACTGTAAAGTTATTTTTCTAGTGAGAGATCCTCGTGCCATGATCCCGTCTTCGCTTAATATCGGCTTCTTTAAAGAGAAAGGACATCCCAACGCTCACTGGGGTACGCGACTCTATAGCTACAAGCAATGTAAGGAAACGGAAGACAACTTGGAGTTAGTCAGAAAACTACCGGATTCGCTACGGCACCGGATCAAACTTCTTCGATACGAGGATCTCGCTTTAGAACCACTCAATGTGCTAGCAGACATTTACGAGTTTGCTGGGTTACCTGTGCTGGACCGCGTGCGCACTTGGCTGAATGAAACCACTCAGCAAAGCAGGAAGGACTGCGATAAAGAGCTGGACGGACCTCTTGTCACGTGCACCAAGGATGATGCATGGGGCGCGGCCAATCGCTGGAGATGGAAAGTACATCCACACGAAATCGATATCATTGAACGTTACTGCCGACGCACAATGGATCTGATGGGATACAGACTCGTGGATAGGTCGTACGACCTACTGGCCAACTCTAAGATTCCACTGTTTAGCAATGACTATGAAGCGAAACAATGGTTTCATTGAAGATAATTTAAGTCAATTAGCTGTGTGATTCTGTTGTATGGAGAACACAATTAGTGAACCTTGCTTTGCATTGTCCTCTTCATCAACTTAAGGTGGAATGGTCCCCTAAAATCGACCAAAAAGTTTGTTTAAATATGGTGAAGAAAGGTCAATTGCGTGCGATTGCACTCATCAAGGGAAAATAAATTTTCAAGGTTTTACTGAAAATGGTTGCTATGACAACCAGCCACAGCCTTCTGAGGTTTTAATTTATAGCATTGACGCCAACTGTTCCTGCTCTATCACGAAACACATCTTGTAAGTTTCAGTTAAATGTTGTTTTCCGTGCTTTCTATAGGCTTTATTTGGAAATAACCTTATTTTGCACCAAACCCAGCGAACAAATTATCTCATGTCACGTGACAGACGTTAAAATGTTATGATTTTTTTTACTTAATTTTATCACGACACTATTGGTCTTTGATTACCCCAAACTTCAGGAATTTCTCTTAACAAACCCTTCCAAAGAAGGAATGCTGGCGTGAAGTCAGTTGGTACAAAAGTAGACCATTGAGAAAAATGCACTTAAAGTTTCTTACATGATGGATTAAACATTTAACAAGCCAAACATTGCGGGGGGTGGAGGTGCAGATTGGACCTCGGGGGGTGGGGTGAAATGGTCGTTTTATTTTGGAAAAAGTTTCCGCAGTTGTAGGAAATGTTCCTTTTCATAAAGGAAATGAATGAGCCTGTGATGGTAAATCAGGCAAAGCTTTCCCCAAGTAATTATACCAATCGCGTTGTGCATCTCTTTACAGCTTTACTACAAAGTATCGTTCATATACATTTGAACTAATCTATATTTTTGGTCATGTTCTTACCGTAAACAGCCGTTGCTACGTAAAAAACTTATACCACTGTGTACTTTCCTTAAATTTCACACTTACCTAGTGGTAAATTCGGCAAGATCGTTTCAAAATGTTTTTAACAAGTGTTCAAGGGTCTTAAATCTTGTATTTTTTAAAAAATTGAATTTTTCATGAACATCGCCATACTTTTTGGTATATACCACCTTACGGAAAAGGAAGAACTTATAGGCGCACGTGTAGAACGCACCAAAATTACAAAAACACTTGAACCCAGTCCTCTGAAGGAAGTCCTGGAGATTTTCTTAAATTAATTTTTCGTTTTTGTCGACTATCTAGAAAAATTACCGCTATTTTCACAATCAGTCAATAAATCAATCAATAACAGTTTTCGTAATTTCCGTTAAATTAGTAATTTTTGTAGATTTCGTTCGGGCCTTCCTTTAACCTCTTGAATTTCTTTTAGTTTTCGTTGATGCTCGGGGAAATTATCGCAACTTTAGCAGTTTTCATATAACGCGTAGAATTTTATTTAATGCTCAGTCACGTGTTAAAATTGCATAAAAATTATATTACATTAACGACAATTTAAATGTGGAGGATAAAATGACTTTAAAATAAGTCGTTGGATAACAAAACAAAACGATCTAAAAAAAAAAAATTAAATAATACTAAAATAAATAAATAAATAAATAAATGAAAAAGCTTCTTTGAACAAGAAAATCTTGACGAGGGTTTTGAAGTTGTTCACAGGGCAGGCATTCCTAGCATTAGCTGGAAGCATGTTCCAAGGTTTAAAAGAAGCGATCATGAATGCACCGTCGGTCACCGGGTGTTTTCTCTGAAATAAAACTGCGATGGCGCAGCAAAATTCCTTGATTTTCTTGGCGCAAAGTTTGTAACGCCCCTGTGAAGCAACACAAATAAGATCGCAAATATATGAAGGTGCCCAGGCATGACTAACTTCAAATGTGAGAAGCAGGATCTTGAATATAATGCGCTGTCTCAGGGAAGCCAGTGTTGTTCAAACAGTAGACTGAGGAGAGATGTGACAGAAGGCGTCAGTTTTATGTTCAGAATTTGGCAGACAGATAG
>Ga0126339_10000817_pt1:10000-19035 | contig 19035 bp, 10 predicted proteins | sample OrbTmetagenome_2_FD_92532 | JGI IMG/M metagenome (GOLD analysis project Ga0126339, IMG submission 92532) | Coral microbial communities from Petempiche,Puerto Morelos, Mexico - Orbicella T R C metagenome | ecosystem: Host-associated > Invertebrates > Cnidaria > Coral | place...
CCCAGGCGGATCCGCGAGTAAATGTGAATATTTAGTATCAGCTGTTACGTAGAGCATTAAGCTTGTAGAAACATACGTTTTTCACTGTGTTCATTTTGTGTGGATTTAAATTTTTCTGTATCGGATCTGAAAAGCTTTTACCAGTCATATCTTTAGAAAGTTGTAAACACTGTTTTACAATGTCACAGTCAATGTTAAGACTTATCTCCTGAGTTTATTTCTGTCGGACGGCGAAATATAGGTAAGCTTGCTTAAGGTAAGGCAAGGTGAGGTAAAGCATTTAGCTGATGTGCTCGTGTTTAAAAAATTAAAAAAAACTAGCTAAGAGACTATGTAAAAGTTATTTACAAAGAACAGAACTATTGATTACAATACAATATACAACTATAGAACAAGAAAAAAGATTTAAAAGCTAGATCCGCATTCAAAAACTGTAAAATTTACTCCTAGCAGTTGTTCGTACAAATATGAATGGTGTGCTTCTTTCTTGCGACCTCGTCCTTCTTCAATAGGCCACGTTCGATATATCAATATTCTAACATGGCTCCGAGGCTTTCAGGACAAAATTGCAATTCTTTTTTTAAAGTTTCTTTTGTCTCTCAATTCCCAAAAGAGACTTGGATACAAAGAAAGTAACACCAAATATAGAAGCTTGTCCTGAAAGCCTCGGAACCATATCAAACGTGGACTATGCATGGTTGACATCAGTTTTTCATAGATACCTCGGACCTTTTCACCGCACAGCACAGTAGAATAGGACGAGAAATGCAATTATAAAGGTTATTAGTATTTATTCTGATTATTAGTACGTGGCATTAAGCGAAGATGAAGGGAAGAGAGCTAGTCCCCTACACAGGCCACTTCCCCAAGTAGCCAATCCCGTGAGGCGAATTTTACTTACAGGAAAGGCTAAGAGATTTACAAGTTAATTTTCCACGAAAACATCTAGGCAACGCGCGTGATATCATCTGCAGGAGGACTGGATACCACAGTCGAGCATATCGAAAAATAACTTAAGGTGGCTTAAAACAGTTTCCAGTACTTCCGAAACTTAAATTTTAATGGGTCATTATAACCACTCTTTATTACATGATGCTACAATCATGGAATCAAAAAACTGCCCAATCATTGGTGAACACGTTGTCATCATTCCCGTGACACAATAGGTTACCATAGCAACAGTATAACCTGCTAAAACACCCTCAAATGATCTCAGATATTGGCTCTCTCTCCTGCAATAGTCACGTGATATATAATTTGATCTGTCAATGTTCTTGAGTGATATTTTAAACATTTAGTGAGCCTATGAAAGGAAAGCAGACGGCACTTTGCTGGCTTGAATCGACTACAGGTCATCAGATGATTAAACAAAACAAGAGTTTTGTTTGTTTCATACGTAACACCTGATTGGGCAAAACACTAGTAAGTTTCCTATTCTGACTTTAGACGTTTCCAAGGTGGAAGTAAATGTTGAGATCTGCGTTAACAGGGGATGACAAACGGCCCAAATTAACAATTTAAATTTCGTATCCAGTCAACAGCCGCTAATGCTAAAAAATACTTTTAAAAGCAAAAAATGAATCCTGCGATAATGGGTCATTTGCATGTTTTTATTAATAACCGAGAAGAAGATAAGAATTCAATGGTGCCGAGTCTTGTCGTGTTGAAATGAATTAGGCGAGATTTTAAGATATTTTGCGACCATTCTCAAGCGTTTCACCATCCCGGCTCGAGCTTCCACATAGAAGCATCAACATCCCCCTCCGGACATTCCCCTGGCATTTGACCAGTTGAGGTGCCTCACGGGGGCAGCTGGATTTTCGACGTGGGTAGATGATAGTGGGGTGGGAATTTTGACGCCATATGGGAGATTAAGAAGTTGTCACATAAATCATGGTGACGCTGGAAGACATCAAGAGACAACACCGTCCTTTGTAACATTGTGGCTCGAAAGAAACGATCTTGAAACGGATCTGTACTTGGTTTGAAGGTAGATATAAACAGTTTTAATCAATTTAAACACTTTCACTGGTTAATGATAGAAAATGACTTGCCAAATTTTGAATTAAAAATCCTATGAAGCCTTTGCTTATTTTCTTCTTCGATTGTCTTTCTTTTAGCCCATCCACTTTCTTGTTACTTTAAGTTGCGAGAATTATATTTTTAAAAATGGTTCTTAGAATCTCCAACTGACTTTTTTAACGGCGACCCGAGTTTGTTCTTTTTTGCGGACGGATGACGGGCTGAATACCCCCTCTGGATATATAAGCGTTCTCCGTGATTAATATTTGTTCGAAAATGAGTTTTTGATTTAATAGCCATTGATTTAAGGGGACTTCGTTCTGAATTTTTCCATAGAAATTTAGTTTTGATAAAGAAGAAAGGCACCGAACACTTCAAATAGCGTTTCAATATTTTTCCTCCAAGGTTGTCAAAAATTCTTTTCTTTGCGTCGTATTTTAAGTGCATATTATTAGTGTTTGCCTGATATACATGTATTACTTGTAAAGTTGACAAAAAAAAATGATGAGTTCGGCAAATTGGCAGTGATTTGCATGATCATGCACGATTGCAATAAAACTTGCAGATACCAGCAAACTTCAGAAGCCTGAGCCAGCTGTGGTCGAATTTCAAAATTATGAGGATTTTTTGTAAACATGAGGTTCAAAAATATACTTTAATATGGGACGTTTTAACCCCGGTAAGAAAGAAAAACTTTTCCTTTAAATTCAAATATTTTCATCTTGGAGGACAGAAAAAAACAAAACTCATAAATTATTCCTGCCAAAATGACCAACACCAGAATGTGGTTGAATTTTTACGGGGTCCATAGAAAGGTGATAAAAGAAAATATGTTTTCTCTTACAGTGTAATTATTCTTGAACACACGGGAATCAAGCAGAGGTTTACAAACAGTAAGCAGAACCGAGTGAATTTCCTTGGAAATGGTTTTTATGGTGTAGCCTGCCAAAGTTGAAAGTGGTGTATTTCAGTACCTCGGTGATTTCCGAGAAACTCAGCGACATGTCTGTATTTCGATGGATCAGACCAACCAAGCTACTGAAATCAAAGCGGCTCTGGATATTGTTGATTCTTGCGCTCTCTTCAGTCGGTGTCTATTTGTTTGGCTTATCAACGCAGCCTCATGAATTAAATGAAATACATGTACAACAACCTGTAGCGACAGAACAAGATTTTGCCGAGCAAACGGCACAGGTCGATGATAAAGAAAAAACAGCGCGGAAAAACCTCATCATTGTGTCGCATGGCCGCTCGGGATCCACCCTGACAGGCGATATTTTCAACCACCATCCTTCTGTGTTTTACATGTACGAGCCATTACAAACGCCGAAGCGAATTCAGAAAAAGAAAACGATTAATGATTCGGGATACAACAGTCTCGCTACAGAGTTTCTGACCGGCGTATTTCGCTGTAAGTTCGAAGACCCAGATATCTTGGATGACATTGAGAGGTATTACCGAAAACCCGAGCATCCACGCATAAGCCAGTCTATCGGATCGTCTCCATTGTGTCCTTATCAGATGACAGACCCAAAATGGAGTCCGAAGCATTGCTTGCCCATGACTAACGAGGTATTGGGAAGTGCTTGTAAGGACGCTTATGATTTAACCGTTCTGAAAATTCTCATGTGGCGCATTCCTAAGAATAGCATCGAGACCATTTTGTCTGCTTGCAGTGCCCCAGATGTCGACTGCAAGGTTATCTTTCTAGTAAGGGATCCCCGCGCCATGATCCCGTCCTCGAAAAAAATCGGCTTCTTTGGAGAACAAGGACCTCCGAACGCTTATTTAGGAACGCGACTCTACAGTCAAGAGCGATGTGCACAAACAGAGGAAAACCTGGAGTTGGTCAGACGTTTACCGGATTCACTAAGGGATCGGATCAAGCTTCTTCGATATGAGGATCTGGCAACAAATCCGCTCAAGGTGCTGGCAGACATTTACGAATTTGCTGGGTTACCTGTGTTGGAGAGCGTGCGCACTTGGCTGAACAAAACCACGCGCTCAAGTAGGAACGCCTGTAATTATCGGTTGGACGGAGGCCCAGTCACGTGCACTAAGGATGATGCATGGGCCGCAGCAAATCGATGGAGATGGACTGCACATTTGCAAGAAATTAATATTATTGAACGCTACTGTGGACGCGTGTTAAGTCTTATGGGATACAGGCCAGCGAATGGGTCCAATGAGCTGCTGACAAACCGGAAGATTGCACTCTTTAGTGATGACTATGAAGCTAAACATTGGTTCTTACATTGAACTAAATTTACGCGACTCTAGCTACTGGTTACTACTGATAAAAAATAAAAATATACTAGGTAACTTTAATTTAACTGTCGAATGTATTTAGCGCTGTTGAGCTGTAAATAAATAAACAAATATTTCAAATATAATATAAACTATTAAGAATCCCAACCGGTGGGAGGATGACCAATTGGCTGTTACTTATAAGAGATAGTCTAATTCTGTAGCCACTTCGTCAAAGGAGAAGATGGATTCCAGGTGAACCTACACTTCTACGCGCATGCATAAACTCATTTTACGCGAACTTGCACTCCAAATGGGATTAATTATCTCCTAATTTCCATACCACGGAAGCTGGAACGTCTAAAAGAAACAAAGCGCCTAGAGAATTTGCCCTTTTTGAAAATTAACTAATCGCCCTAGGCTCCGACATAGAGCCGATATATCGTATTTTGCTGCATCGTTATCTTGTAATTAACCAAAAGGCGGTGTTTACAATGATAACTAACCTCTGCAGTGCATTCTTTACTCTATAAGATGAACTTAACTCCAGGTCCCAGTTGTTCGAAAGGTGGATAACGTTATTCGCCGACTAAACCACTATGTAGTGGATTAGTGTTAACAAAACAAACCACGCTATCCGCTGGATAGTGATTTATTCGATGGATAGCGTTATCCACCTCGTTTCGAACAACCCGGGCCAGCTGTTTTGAGTGCTTGTTTTCCCCGAGTAGGTCGACTCCAGGTCATACTTATTTGCCCCCTGAGCATCCCATAATAGCTATTTGAAATTGTTAGAATTCAAAATGGCCGCCGCGCGTATTGCCGAAAAGGTCCATTACACTTAATCATTATTGTACTTCACCTCGATAAACAACTGCAACTCTTCTTACGACATGCATTTTTTTTGTTGGTGTACGGAACGTTAATGAAGAAATGTTCGAATTATTCATTTGAAATTGCAAATGTTACGTGGGTATAAAGTTGTATAAGTGGCTGAATACAGGAATAACTGAGAGATATCAGTCAATCGGAAAAGACCGTAAAAAATTAACATTTCACAACATCTCTTTTTAAAATTCCACCTTAGAAGGTTCTCCTCTCTGGCGCTTATTGGTCTACACACTACAAAAAATATTCTTTCAATCTAGCCCCTAGCTACTAATGCCTAGCTAGTAACGTTGCTTGCAACAATATAAATGATCAAACTGCAGTCGGGGAATATACCCTGTGGTTTAATGATTTTTATTAGCAGCATTGGTTCACACACCCAACAGCAGGAGCAAACTAAACGAACAAATTTTGTTCCACACATGACAAGAGGCGGTAAATACAAATACGCAGGGGGGATCAAAGGGGGTGGATTGGGTGGCTAGCCACCCCGCTATACGACAGCCCACCAAAAAATATGTAATACGTGGAAAAACAAACGGAAATACGTGGGTCCTCCAAAAATGTAGAAATTCGTTTCAAGAATTTAATTGTAGTGTTTCAGTCTCTAAATTTGTCCTTTCGTGTGCCCAGCTATAACAGCAAATGCATCCAGCGATTCATTCGAGACCAACAAACTACAGCTCTAGCAAACTTTTCAGATTACATTTCAACTACCTTAACGAAATCATAATCATAAAGAGAATTTCAAAATCCATTAAATTTGTACGTCCAAACTACTCGACTTTTTTCTGTAAAAATTGGGAAAACGCTCGTCAACTTACGAATCGTAAGTTCATGACGGACTGTCAGGGGTATGGACTCCGGGGGGGATATACTCCCTTATATTGGCTATATAAGTATGTGCGGTCCCAAAGCCGTATGGTTTTTCAAGAATTTTGGTCATAAATAGGGTATCGATTTTAGCCATCTTGGTCATAAATAGTTTTTTTTTTTTGCACTGCATCTAGTCTTGAATTGGGTATGTTTTTTTAGAAGAAGCTACTTTTTCATCATTATCGATAAGATCGATCAACAAAGCCCTTCACGATGCCTTTAACATCGGTCTGAACTAGGGAAATGAGTATAAGGCAGGTCCCGAAGAGGATATTGAATTAGGGTCAGGTCATAAATGGGGTATCGAATTTTTGGTCAGGTCATAAATAGGGTAGGGAGAATCGCACATTTGGTCATAAATAGGGTAAGGGTTTTGGGAAGCGGGTTGCAAAACACCCCCACCCCATTTTCTCGGAGTACCCCCTTCGGGGTTTGGGGGAACAAGGGAGACCATTACCTTTTAGAGAACAAGGGATATCTTGAAATGACTTTTAGGAAACAGGAGATCTGTTGAATTTTTCAGGGAACAGAGCAACATTGATTTTCTAAAAGAACAGATTTGGAACTCCTCACTGGTTTGTCGCTTTGATTTTGACTTTCTTGGAGCCAGTGATTTTCTGGCTTGAAAGAATACTATGTTCGTATACTTTCATTATGAAGGCCCTATTTCCCTTATAGGGAAAATGACGTGGTGATGAACAAGGGAACATGACCCCCCTTCCTCCCCCCTGATAAGCTCTCACTTATACCCACAATCCTGGTCACAAGTGTTGGGACAGTTTATAGCAGATGACTTCACAGGCAGCATCTCTTAAGACCAAGACCGCGTAAGCCCGCCTACCCCCCTACCCCTGTCAATGTTTATAAAAATATTGAAAACAAAAAAAAAAACACTCTTGATAATAGCTTCAGAATAGCCACGTTTCAAGAATTGTTTGCCTCCTAGAGCAATCTTCTCCAACTAAAGTGACGATGACATAGATATCCACGTCTTATTGCAATAATAACGATTTTTCAGCAATCACGTTCGCTTCCAACACAACCGTCTAACCACTTTCTATTGTCCCTTTTTCTTTTTTAACACCATCCAATCTACTCTTCAGAATAGCTTCATTTTCTTTTAACATTGCTCGGGGGGAGGGGGGTCAATTATACTTGCTTCTATTCATCTTTCCCTAAAACGTCAAGGAAGTAGTTAAAATCGTGGGTTTCTGCTCGCAAAAGGGAGGTGTCCCAACAACTTATGGCCAGGGTTGCAGAGGTAACTTAATAAATGATACACATACAAACATATCTGTTCGGTGATTGACAGAGAGCATGCCAATTAATCCAAAATACAGTGCAGAAAGTTGAAATTCAGTGCAAAATTTGAATTGCACTGAAGTTGAAATTAACAACAAAACAAGACGGTGGCCATGCTAGGCCGGATAGAAAAGACCTCACTTTTGCTTCAAAGGTTTAAGGATATAATGCAAAGAACAAGCAAAGACTGTCGCGAAGCAGATTTTGTGCCGGGCTCAACAGCGTAGAATTTATTGAATATCTTCGTCAGGCTTACATAGGTTTTCAAAGATTTCAGGTTTTCCTCTAGTCTTCTGACAAGTCAAGTTGGCATAAGTTGCACTCATATTTATGTCAGAAAAAGCTAATTTACTAAAAGTAACTAAATCAAATATCTTTGTTATATGTATAAAATAGGTGATTTCAGCTGTTGGAGTAGCCCAAAATAAGAGATTGCATCATCATATCTCGGTATCTTTGCTTCTGCAAAAATTTCTAAATTTAAATTTAAACACACGGATTGAGAACAAAGGATCTCGGAGGTGTTAGAAATGAAGAGGTCAGCAAGATTTTAAAATAATAAGGTTCAGGAAACTCTTCATTGTACATCATTTTGTGAACGCGATACAACCTGAAGTAATTTTTTTTCTTTAAGGATATCGCCTCTCAGGAGGCACGCCAGCTGAAATCACGTTTCCGGATGTAATGTTAATTAGCTACTGTTTGTTTCCTGAATGAATGTAACGTAAATGCCAACGAAAATAGAGTTCGTTGAAGTTTAGTTGTTTGTGGTAATTTAAAGATTAAAGTAAACCTTAATAAAAATTGCAAAAACACGTGTTTTGTAGAATATGTTCAGCTAAATCGTCGTTTCTCAGAGTTAAGCCATAGGATTGAAGTTACGTTAAGTCGTGCGAAGACATTACTAATCGTTAATTAAACTTAAAACAATCGACATATTCCAGAATATTCAAATGAGCAGTTCTAACATGGTTCTGGTACTGTAAAATCTTTTGTAAGCCAAAACAGATGGAACACATCAATTGAAAAACTATTGAAACAGGTCTAGCCACGATCAACACACAAAACTCACATATTATAGATAAGAATATACTGAATAAATATTACCAATTATGCAAAAGTAAATAAACCACAAACTAGTTTCCTTTACTATTTTTCATGTTTTCTTCTCCTTTAGTATTCGATTGTCGGTTCAGCTAGTTAGTATTAGCAGACAACGGAGCTCCGAACTTTCCGTATTTTTTCCCTTTGATAATTTTCACGATAAGTCCTGGCTAAAACTATCCCTTAACAGTTGTTTACACAACACCAAGATTTAGTAAATACCCTTAATTAATAATGGGTTTAATTACTCGAAAAAGAACTCAAAATAATAAAAATAGGTAAATCCTCTCCTACAAGCAAACAGACGTACTGAAAGAATATCAGGGATTATCATATGGCTATGTCTCACAAGGACTGGGAACTACCGAATTCAGGAATTTGATTGGCTGAAATCGGTATTGAAAGTGGTCTAGATTTTCCCATCTAGACCGACATCTAGACCGGTAATGTTTTGAGGTGTAAAGTTGCAGACTAAAATGCAAAAATGTTGACTTTTTTCTTCTAACAATATTTATTTATGGAAGTGCCAAAAAGCCTGATGAGAAAAAAAAAAGTAAAGAGGACAAGCAAACTTTGGCAGATTTTACTTCAGCTCA
>Ga0126339_10000818_pt1 | contig 19024 bp, 13 predicted proteins | sample OrbTmetagenome_2_FD_92532 | JGI IMG/M metagenome (GOLD analysis project Ga0126339, IMG submission 92532) | Coral microbial communities from Petempiche,Puerto Morelos, Mexico - Orbicella T R C metagenome | ecosystem: Host-associated > Invertebrates > Cnidaria > Coral | place: Petempiche,Puerto...
GAACAACTCCAGTGTACCTATCCAATGTGATAACAACGATGCTTTGTATCGAGACTGCAGTGGAGATGTCTTGGAAGAAGTAAACAACTTTGCAAAGGACTGCACCAGCTAGACCATCGATCAGCCATCCACGGAAACCGATAAAGATTTCCGTCATTTCTCGCGGTACTGCAAATGCAGAAATCAATAAATCTGACACGGCCATGTTTGCGATCAAGTAGTTCGTTGTGGTTCGCATGTGCCTGTTTTTTGCAATAATAGCGATAATCGCCGCGTTTCCAAGAAGAGAAAGCAACATCAACACAGTGTAACAAGTTGCTTTGATAGCCTTTGTAGAAATGGGATCTTCCTGGGTGAAAGGTATACATTCCTCTTCAGTTGAATTCAGCAGCGTTAAATTTGCTATCGATCCGGTCATCGTGCTTGCAGATCCAGACTTGCCTTGACCCTCGAAATTACAGCGTGAATTTCAAGAAAGTTTTTCCATGCCCGGTGTTTACACATAAAAATTAATGCTTGTGGGCGTGAGTTTCCGGTTCTATTTTTAGCTGACGCCTGAGATATGTACGTGTACCTGAAACTTTGTACCTGGCAATCTCGCTCTGGAGAGAAGCATTTGGCCGCATCAGTTATCAAGTCCAATGTAGAAATAGTGCTATTATTTCTTCATGCCTTCTTGAACGCTTTAAATTTGGGTAGTTGTGGTCTTGATCGATGATGTTTCTCAAAAAGTATACTTGTTTGTGTCAGACCATCAGTTATTTCGACCGCAATTAAAAACACATTGAAAATGGCGTTAATTCTCTTGGAGGCAGCTGAGTTAACATGTAGCTAGCAGATACACTTTCGCCGCACCTGCTTGAAAGCTTTACGTGTTCTTGCGATACAACTTGGATTAATTCTGAATATGTAAAATCAAAAATATCATACTGCTAAGTAGAATGCTAGCGCTAGGGGGATAACTTCAGCTCAGCAGACTCATCAAAAGATAGACATGTCGTAACAGACTTAGAGGGAGAAAAGGCAGGTTTTAGGAACAGGGCCAAGAATTAGAATATTAACAATTTATTTTTAAGCAGAATTATACGCCTGGTTTTTGGCCAGTTCTTATTTATGATTTCAAACATTCTGAGCATATATGAATTAATTCAAGCCCGAAACATGATATCAATTACTTGAATTTGGTTTGATCTGGAACCGTCAATCTGCAGCTCACTCATTCCAAAGACCTTTGATACCGGGATTGAATGGTAACCGTACATCTTAACACTAGCACAAACATCTAAATAAAACATTGCAAAAGTTTCATTCCTAGTCCATGCAGGTGGTTTCTGTTCCATTAAATTTAACATGAAAAGTTAATTCTATCAGTATTGTGACGGTTTTGGGGGCAAGGAACTAAGCATTGTGACGCGGTTCACTGGGCAAATTTCTAATCCCAAGGAGATAACTAGCTTCTGGCTTTTCTGAAAGATCCGTAACTTGCGTGATTGCAAGAAATCGTATTTTCGGGATGATCTGAAAAAATAAGACAACCAAGATGTATGCTGCGATTAGGAATAGAATAGCGACAGGCCACTTAAAAATTGGTTGCTTTCTCACATTAGTGACAAAAAAATTACTTTTCCTTACCATTTATTGGGTATGGTTATCTTATCAGTTTTCATGGCATAATTGTGATAATTACCCCCTAAACGAATTTTCAGCGCACAAGCGTCCATTAGATTCATTAGGCAATTTTTCAAGTATTTCAGAGCACGGAAGCTTATATAAAAGCGAAGCCATCAAACATCTTGAAAAATATTCACTTCTGAAAAAGTGCTGAGAACATTTACGACCTTGTACCAAATGCACAGGACAGTTGTTTGGCGCGGATTACTTGAGTTTTTATTTATCATTATTTATCTTTTTTAAAAAAATAGAATTCAAACCAATTCCTTCCCTCCCCGGAGGATGAGGGGTCTAAGATGCAGAGATACCGAAAAGAAAAGACTGAGTATCTGAAGCTGTAAAACAATCCTTTAAAAATTATAATTTACTGGTTCACTTGCCGAATATTGAACGTCATTGAAACGTTGGGCATTTTTCCTCATCAGTTGTTTTTAATTTGTTATTTCGCCTGAAAGCACATGAAAGTATTAAAAACTAGTTAGCAAAAACCAAGTCAAATGATCCAAGTTTTCGGCTTGGAATTTACACTTCTAATTAGAAAGCCATTAGCGCCTTTGATGGTGTCCTCTGCCGCAGAGATATTTAGCTACTTAACCTAAGATTCGGTTCTAGCAAAATATCGGTGATATGATGATCTAAAAGCATTATCAGGCCACAATGATAAGTTTGTCTGCTAAAGAGGGCTCCCAGGTGGCTTCAACCATTCCCCTGTGGGGCTACTCCCTTATTTGGGCTATATAGGTATCTGCGGCCCCAAAGGGTATGGGATTTTAGCTGTTTTGGTCTGAAAAAGGGTATGTTTTTCACTATGGCTTGGAACTAATTTTTTCCGCAACACCATTAGCAAATTTGTAGCCATTCTCAAATATTTTCGCAAATGGAAGCCAGTTCTGTCTAGCTGCGGTCATATATTACAGTCGTGTAGTCATTTTAGAGGTCTGAAATGGAGTATCGATTTTAGCTCAGGTCTGAAATAGAGTATGCAAAGTCACAGATTTTGGTCTGAAATAGGGTAAGGTTTTCAAGGTTCCGGCCGCACACCCATACAGTAAAACTTTGGGGAGTACCACCGTACCCTCTTCCACCTTAGCAAAGGACACTGGGTAAAAACTACAACCAATATCGTTGAACAGCGGATTCTCTCATTTGAGCAGGAAAGCGCGCGAACGCCAAGATGGAGGGTTAGTTCGGATTTTGACAATATTCTATGATATTTTGTTGCTAAAGAGCTTCATTTTGACCATGAATTTCGTTTCTCTTTCAATGGGGTGATATTCTTGTTGCTCTCACTTTAGTTCCTCTGGTGGAACAGGCCTTAGCTCGTTACAAATGCGACTCCAACAGAGCTGTTCACTTCAAACTCGGTAAGCATACATGAAAGCTGACATGTCAAAATGCAGTGTCCATTCCCCGTTTTCCATGAATATTGCACCAGTTTCACACATTTGAAGATTGTTTACATAACTGTTGAGCTGCTTTCAAGATCAACCGTGCGAAAAATAATCCTTGCGTTGATTTTAGAAAGGAATAATTGTACAGTTGTACAAAATGAAGCCTACGAAGGTACTTTTTGAAGGTTAGCTGCATAATCAATAATGATTAGGAGTGATCAACGTCTCATTTGCCTTAAAATAAATATGTAGTGGCGAGACCAAATATCAATGATTATGAATTTACTGGTTTGTTTTGTGTTCGTTGTTCCTTTTCAGTTAAATCTGAGAAGGATGTATTTGACAAGGATAAAGGATTCTACCCAGCATTTTCACATCAGTTCTTTGGAGACAAGTGAGTTGGTTGCATGCGAGATATTCCTTCTTTGAAATTAAGTAGTTTAGTGGTGGAGAAATTGCCAAGCATTAAAAAAAAAGAAAAAAAAAGGATAAACATTAATAACCATTTTTAACCTCTCATTCAAGCCATAATTTGCAAATTTGTACTCTTGGGCAAGCATTCATGTAGCACAACATTGTGGGTACTGGTGATCCGATAGACCATGCAGAAAAATGGTTGTGGGTAGAGGTGGGACGGATAACTTGATATTGGCTGGCAACCTTTCCAGGAACATGAGGGAGCTTAAGCAATGACGATGCAGGGTTGGACATCTGATCAGCCGTATTAATAGCCACCAGGCTAGTGATTTCTGAAATTTACTAGCCCAAAACACAACTTTGTGGCCCAGGTCAGTGTCCCTCTCAGGCTTTATTTTAACCTCCCTTTTTGCACCTTTCAACATACATGAAAAGAAAGATCCTTGGGGTTTAATTTCATAACATGATACTGGAGCCACAAAAAACTTTCTTTCCACAATGGATTAAATGCTCTTTTCCTTTTATTGCTCTCATTTCCTGCTTTTTTCCTGTTCTGTTTCACTGGTCTTTGCCTTTTTGCTTGGCGGTGCTACTTTATAATTTGACAGAAATCGCTCCATCTTCTCTACAATCGCTTGAAGCTGCGAGACGATGTGCAAGGCGTTGCATGATGGGTAGGGAGAGAACCTGGGAGTACTTTAATTTTTCCAGTAAGCATAGGGTCTGGGTTCCAGTGATATTTATGATCGACACGCGAGACCAAGAAAGACGCCACAGAAGGGTACTTTTATACTTTCTTTGTTAATATTATCCTTACAATTTCACGTTTTTTGTTCTCTTTAACAATTATGAACTTTAAACAAATGAAATAAATATTAATTCTGTCAATGTTTCTACTAGCCCGCTGGCTATTGAACTTTACATTTTACTAGCCTGACCTCATTTTTACTAGCCTTGGGCTATCGAACCAGCAGAGATGTCAAACCGGAATCCAGAATTATTGAAATTGAGAATGACAACAAAAAATTCTCCTTAGAAATGCCCAATAAATAAACATAGAAAAAAAAAGAAATGTTATTCTTGTTGTTAATTCTCATTGCTTTACTTCAAACACAAACTGTAACTGCTAAGTACTACAAAACATTTTGACAGGGCTGATGGAATATATATGGTTCTCTGAGATCCAACAGATTGGAAGGCAGCGGTTTTATTAAGGGCCGGGCACTAGGCAAATTGACCGGCTATGAGGATAATTTTGCCCACCTGTTTTGACCATCTAGTGGAATTTTCTTTTATATAAAGAAGTTTATTTCAAACAGTTTTGCTTGCCTGTGAAAAGCAGTTACCCTCTTGCTGAGAATTTTAATGAAACTCCAGGGAAAGGACTTAACCAAGTGCCAAAATGGGATATTAAGCTGCACACGGCCAAAATTTATTATTTTGTCTGACATTTGTACTTACTGGTATACAAGTAGGTTGTCAATTGTTTTGTGCTTTGAAAATTTTCAGCAAGATTGATGACCGAAATAAATAGCTTGGGCTTGTGTAAAAGAATTCATTAAAACTTTCATGATGATTTTTGTTGTAACATAAGCTCATCTGTCTATTGGCCTGCACTTATCTATGTTTTTTTCCCTTGTTTCTGATTTCTCCTTGCAGTGAAACAATTTTTGGTTACCATAACTTGGAAGTGCAGGTAGGGTCTCCCCCACAAAGCCCCCCCCCCTCCCCCTTTCCTCCAATCCCCAATGCTTTTTGTGAGGTCTCCATATTGTTTGCAAGGACGTACCTAGCAACGTTTTGGTTTTGGCTAATGTGCTATTTATTTTTAAAACCAAGAGTAAGGCTAGGTTTGTATTGGTAAAACATGAGCCATAGTGTGGTCTTGATAGTACAGACTGAGCACAGGGGGGTTTGTATAGAAAATATTACATGGCCAATATTTCCCCAGTATTGTCTCAAACAAGCTTGGGTTACAAGTTATTGGTTTAGTTATTGGTTCTCAGCTGTCTTAGTTATGCAATAAAAAGCTTTATTTTGTTTTGTTTCCAGTTGTATTACCATTCTGGTACTCTCCTAACATACATGGGCTTGAAGCATGATGGTGAGGTCAATAGCAAGATCGTAGAAGGAGTAGAGGTGAGAAAATCAAACTTGGCATAGTGTTTTTTTTGCGATTGAAAATGCAAAACTTTAACAAAGTAGGAATGACAAATCAAGGAACATATGTCAAATTTGTTTGATTTAACCTCCTAGATACCAACAGTTGTATAAGATTTTTTTTTTTAAATTACCTGTCAGTGACCAAACTTGACCAGCAGAAAAACTGGTCTGTTAAAAATTGCTTTGGATTGTAAAATCTGACATTTCACCAGCCTGTAGTTTGGTGTGCTAAAGAAGAGAAATAATGATGTAGGCTGTTGTTGTTGAAACCTTGTCTTTTTTGTAATTGTAGCCGGACCCTGTTCTGAGCACTATTGCAGAGAGATATCCAGCTGGTAAGATCAGAAACTTAAGAGTTAAAACTGCTGCGGAGACTAGCTAAGCTAAAACATGATTATTTTAAATTCAGTTAGCCTGCAAATGTAGATGTATTTCCAGAGATAAGTGACAGCTGGAAATATGCCTGCGTTTGTAGGCTAAAATTTAGTTTGGCAAGTAGTAGGGACTAAATTTTTTGGATCATGTGTACTAAAGGCATCCGTGGTCAAGTGTCGATCAATAGCCCTGATCAATACTCGATTGACACTCCATCGACACCTTGGTTGACACTCAATCAACAAACCATTGACATCTCGGTTGACAGTTGACAGGTGAGAGTTGACTAATTTTCGATCGATTCATATGAGCCAATCAACACTTGGCCGACTATCGACTGACTTTTGATCAAGTGTCGATAGAGTGTCGACCGAGTGTCAATAGTGATGTCAATCAAGGGTATCAATTGACACTCGACCATGGATACCTTTAGTGTACATGATCCAACAGTTTGACAAAATGGCTATTTCACATGAAGGGAGTTGTCCCTTGTGACTTGCTGCAGGAACTAGTTGCAGGGATGTATCCCATTCTGTGTGTTTACCTTAAGAGTGAATTCAACCCGGGTTCTAACTGGCACCACTTGATCTGGAGTCCAACCTGCTAACCAGTAGACCAGCAACCACACCCATATGTGGTTCATGCAGATTGTGTACTGTGTATTTAGAGCTGGTCTACACAAGTGTGACTACTGCTTGTAACTCAGTGTACACCACAATCAACTTTCTTAAAGGCTGTTCAAACTGTATTCAAACAATGAACATTCATTTTTCTCTTAGACTGATAATTTAAAGGCTGCCTTTAGACTAAGACTCTGTAGGCTCTACTATCATCCCATTTATTCACCTGTCATCATTGTTTGGAATAGGATGTCTGACAAATTTAGATGAGTTTATTGCAAGACTTCCTGATGAAGGGAAATTCAGGCCAATGGGAGATTTGTTGCATTCGTACAAGAAAAGTGATGTTGAATATGAAATCTACAAGGTAATACTATTATCACTGCATACATTATAGGTAAAGTAATTTAGTCATGTTCGGTTAAGGAACTGGTAATTCTTAGAAATGAAAATTACTTTAAGTCACACCCACAAAACAGCGGTTTCATCTGCCGAAGGGCAGCTGGTTTTCACAGGTGGGCAAAACTTTTTGAACTGAACTTCTTTTTAACAAAAATTTTCCTCTAGATGTCAAACCAGGCAGGCGAAATCATCCTCACAGCCAGTCATTTTACCCCCGTCAAAATGTGATACTCTAATATGTATTTCATTTGGGGTTTTCACACGTGTCTCTTTTATATAAGTTTCCAACTTGGGGTTTACCTTCTGCTCTTTCAAATTAAAGGGCATAAGGATTGACTTTTTCGGGATTTAATTCCCTTGCTATGCACGTATCCATTCCTAAAAGGTTCCTCAAAGCTCACAGTTTTCCTTGAGCTCCACTCTCGCAAAACTGTTTGCTTTTAGGAACAGATAACTGAATGTTCAAGCACAAACATCCGAGCATTATTCCCACACTTTATAGAATATTTATTTATCATTGAATTTCTCAGGCTGATGTAACTACACCAAGACTCAAGGATTATCATGATAGACTGCAGCCATTTGTGCTGTGGTTCATTGATGGATCATCCTATATAGGTATGACATGAGTTATCTTTTTCATTTGTTGCTTGCTCATTCGGTTGTTTGCTTGCTAGGTGCTCTGTCAGTTGTTCAGATTTTGGTCTTTCAGTCCTTGTGATGTCTTAGTTCAAGTGTCAATGATAAATAATTGTCCAATATCTGCTGTTCTTACTTCTTCAGATTCTGACGATGAAAGATGGCGTTATTTCCTTTTGTAAGTACATGTATGTTATGCTGATTAGAGATTGTTTCTAACTGAAACACATAATTCAGTTTTGGTGTTCCACTACAACTTGATATAGTTTACAGTAGGCTTGATTTTCCAGCTGCTATTTGGGAAATGCAGAGGAAATCAAGCTTAAGTTCACAGGTACCTAAGACTTTTTACATCTGTGCCCAACGCACTGGGAATTGTTTATAATACAAAGCTGGTGCCACCTTCATTTGCAGTAATTATTATGAGGTCTAAGGCTTTAGAACAAGAATTACACTGGTTGCCATACAAAAAATTCATTTCTTCATTCTAGATTTGAAAAGAGAAAGGAAGCAGGAGAAACGTATTACAGCGTTGCAGGCTATGTGACTGTTTATCAGTATTATGCATACCCAGACAAGATAAGACCACGCATCAGGTTGGTATACTGGTCTTTCCCTCATTTTATGTTCATTACATCTCCCAGTGCCTTAGACTCTGGATCAAGAGGTCTGGGTTCAAGCCCTTGCTGGGGTCGTTACATTAACTTATGACTCTAACTCTCACGGTCATCATCACCATAAACTTTATTTACTCTTGAATTCACAGACTAGCATATCGATGCTACTCTGCTACTCTAAACTCCTTGCCTTAACAAATGTGTCTGTGTGTCTAGTTCCTATTGGAACTCATAATTATGTTGATTTTTGTTTTGCAGTCAGATGTTGATTCTTCCTCCTTTTCAAAGACAAGGCCATGGAGGTTTGTACAGCTGTGTGTGTTCCTCAATAAAACAGGGCTTGCTATCTTCCAACATTGTAGCTTCCTCAATAATGTGAAAGATTTACTTTTGGAAAGAACACATATATACACACAAATATGTAACATATGAATTTGTTGCCATTGCAACAGAATAATGATATTAAAACTATGTGGTAAAGGTTCTGACAAAACAAACATTTTTAGCAGTATCTTAAAATAGTATCGATGGGGTCCCGAGGCACCTTAGTTTTATGAAAAAAAAAAAAAAAAAACTGAGGAGGAGTGACTTTGGTCAATGAAAAAAAAAACAAATTGAAGCTTACTTGTCTTAAAAAGACTTTTAGAAATTTTCTTGTAGTCGCATATCAGCTGTGAGATCTTCCTAACTAGACTGCAGCAATTTTCTTTTTGTCCTATAACCTGCCGAGGAGCCTGTTCTTAGGTGGAAGAGTGGGCAAATTGAAGGAATCTTTGGAGCATGCCCAAACTACCTATGCTCAGGTTATGCCCAAACTTCGGCCTTATGCACCTACTGGTGTGCAGAGACTTGGTGATGATGATGTTGATGAATGCCCAAACTTCCTGCCGAAATGCACAGGGTGGTACCAAGGCATGTTTCTCTCTGTGCAGCAGTGCGTCATGTTTATACATTAAAAATAGTTTACTTTTTGTTTAGTTGAGATGCTGCAAACCGTTGATAGATTCTACATCAAAGATCCGCAAGTCTTGGACATTACAGGTAATTATTACAAACAGCTTAGTAGGAATGGGGAGGGGGGAGGGGAGGGAGGGGGGTACTATTTGGAAAAAAACCCTTCCTTGACAGAGGTGGGGTTATTTTCTGGAACTATACAATTGCACAAGCCTTTTGAAAAAAATTTTAAATATCACAAGTGGTGTAAGTCCATAATTGCTCGAGCTTTCATAGTATTCTTTGTTTTATTTATTTATTAAATATCTGAGAAAATTATGAACGCATGCACGAATTTGCACTGCAGTCCAAATGATAAATTAACTATTTATTGGCTTGGTCTCAGTCAATCACAATGAAGTCATTTCCTCAGTCAAAAATAAATGTTGAAATGTAAAAATGATTTGCAAGGCAGTGTTAGTAATGTTTTGTCAAGCTGAAAGCTTAATAATTATTACAATAATTTGTATTTTACCTTTTTGTGTTTAGTTGAGGAACCTTCCTATGACTTTATCAGATTACGGGACTATGTAGATGCTTTGGACTGTAGCAAACTCTCAGCATTTGCACCAGACAATCTGTGCAATGGTTTCAGCGATAAAATGGTGCAACAGGCCCGTGAAGAGCTGAAGATCAACAAGGTAAGTAATAACATGGAAAGAGAAACTTTGGGTCCTGTGAGTAAGGTGGAGAAGGCTTTTAAATCTAAAATTAGAATTGCAACATCACTGGCTGTTTTTGTCTCAGATGCAGTTTGTTGAGATGTACTATTATTCTTCTAGGTAAATACCGCCATTATGTTTCTTTTGGTGCCAGTAGTTTTCATTTAACTGTCAAGCTTAACTTTGTACTTAGGAGAAGTGAACAATCTTCTAGCGCAAAGCACCAATTGAATCTGACTGAACTAGAGTTGTTTGGGTTGTTCGAAAGGTGGATTACACTATCCGCAGGATAAATCATTATTCACTGGATAGCAATTTTTCTGGTGGATAGTGTTATCCAGCCTTTGAACAACCAGGGTCAGCATAGTAACCATTAGGTCTCAGTTGTGTGTTGCAACATTTGGTCTGTACACTATATCTTAGATCCTGCCTGTAGTTTTTTGTGAAAAAAGAGCCATTCCTATGCAAAATTTTGGTAAAGATTAAAATTTCCTCACACTGATTCAGCAGGTATTTTGCAAGGTTCTTGCGCCTGTTGATTGACCATCAACTTGTCTATTTCTATCCTTCAGATTCAATGTCGGAGAGTATACGAAATTCTGCGACTTCGTGTCACAGATCTTAGTAATCCTGAGGAATACAAGTCTTACAGGCTTGAAGTAAAGAAGAGGCTCAATATTCCTTTTCAGGTATTAATGAAAAGAAGTTATTGAATAGGAACTCACACCTTCTGAGATAAAATTGTCATAGCATACAATTATCGCATTTTTGCTTTTGTGCTCAGCTAATCCCAAAAGTTGGAGGAGGTTACATGTATATCTGGGGCAAGTCCCATCTCGCAGTCAATCATGAAATAGCCATTTTCGTTCATTCTTCTCACGAATTTTCTACATTAAGTCATAAAAATTTCAAAAGATGTTTCGTAACATTCTAAACCAAAAATTCATGATCCTTCTCAACAATTGGAGACAGCGAATTGTCGCCTACTAGCTATAATGTAGTTGGAAACAACGGGTGCTGCAAATTAGTGACTTTTCATCACAATTTCACTTCCATTGAAAATCTGATATTTTTCCAGCAAAATATGTTTGCATCACTTTTAAATAAAAAAAATTTCTTTTTTCAGAAAGAGAAAGCTGATCTAGAAAAGTTAAAACTCATTTTAAAGCCAGAAGAAATGAGTGCCACAGTAAACTTGCAGACTCCACATGAACGAATGCAGCACCTTGAGCAGGTCTACCAAGAACTGGAGGCACATTACAAGAAGACAATTGAGAGAATTGCTGCTACTTAACAAGCTCAATCCATTTACTGTTTAAACGAAACGACTGGGCTAAGACAGAAGGCTCTGTAATACATCATTATAGTTGCTTCATAGCATTCTTCCAACAAAAATGAACATGCAACCAGACTTTGTTTGATAGTTTTAGCTCCATGTTCTGGTGAAACAACAATTTCATATTTTTTTAGTGAGTTCTGATAATGGTGCCACTTGTAACCAAAAGGCAGCTGGAATCATCATTTCAGCCAAAAAATCTGAAAATGTCAGCAATTTTCTGCAAATGATATATGAAATGTTTGACTGCATTTCCAAACATGAAGAAGAGAGTTGAAAATACTCTGCCTAGCAGTGTTCTTTTTTCATGAGGAACTTTGTATCTTCTCAATTAAAACTATAACTAAGGAGAAAACGAAGAACTATATCATAAAAAAAAGAATAAAATTAGCACAGTTGGAGATCTGATCTTGAAAGATCACATCTCCAAACACCATCATGTTTTGATTTCCTTTGTTTAAACTTGCTGAATCGTTGATGTATATTTTGAGAAAATCTGTTCTGAAATAAATTATTATAGACTACTTCCAGAGGTGCTCCTCTCTTTTTGATCATAATGGAATGTCATAAATTTCCTTATCATTTGCTAATTTTTCCAGTCTCTCATGAATGGAAAACAACAACTGGAAATTATAAATGGTAAGTGCTATTTGGTTTGGATTTGCTTTCTTGGGTTTGTTATTGATGGAGAACACATTACCATTGTTCAAGTCTTCCCAACTGGTTCTTTCCAAAAAGTGGCCAGTACCCATTATTTTGATGAAAAATCAAAACTTAAAGAATCAAAGTTTCAAGCATTTGAGCTCTCAAAAATACAGAACATGTACCATACCCTAACCTATGAGTAACGTATCAGTTATAATCAAAGTTAGCAGCTATTTTTGCAATGATTCTTTTGCTCAAGTAGGTGTCAGTTGGGTTAATGGTTATTAGAAGTGTATAACAGACCAAGACAGTGGAGTCGCAAGTAGGGTTTGCACGATATACTCCACGAGAGCATCGTAAAGTGGCTTAAGTTTTGCTACTTTAGCCTTTGAACATGCTTTGAAGATGTAAACTCAGGTGCAGATCGTGTAATCATACCCTGTTTAGGACATGCCAGTAAAGCTGCATACCCTGTTCAGGACAGTGAGGCCAAAAAACCACACCCGGTCCAGCGGCACTTCCCCTTGTAGGCCAAATGAGGGAGTACCCCCCCTGGGTGCAAGATAGAGTGAGTCTCCAGTATTCCAGTTATTTGTAGCAGCTTTCATATATGGCAGTTTCACTGGTGCGATGGCAAATAAATGGGTAGTGAATCATCTGAATTCACGTAGCATACTGGACAGGTGAAGGACAGAGGGTGTGGTGACTCCCTTCTTTTCTCAATTTGCTAATGGCTTTGCTTAATGTTGTTAGGTTCAATGCTGGGTTTGATGCTATTACTTGCCAACACCCCAGAAAACTAGATAAGCAGGTTATCAAACAAGCACAAGCTTTCTGTCATCTTTTTCAGTTACAGTGTACCAAACTTGTTTGCCTGCATAGCAGACGTTTCCTTACCATTTTCCAGGCAGGGAGATCGAGCAAGCAGAGTGGGAGGGGGTGGGAGAAAAGGAATTCAGTTTTTGCCCCTCTCCCTGCTTCTTATTCTTTTGCATTTGCCTGCAGTTCCATTCCCTTCGTGTGCTTTTGCAAATAATGAACACCTGCCACACAGGCTATACATGTATTAAAATATTACAGATGTTTTGGTAGTCCAAACCAATTTATTTACAAATAATATTATTTAGTATAACATAGTACACTTTAACAATGTTGTTGACATATTATCAGTAGAACATTGATTAAATGCAGCTGGTTGACACTTTAAAGTAGCAATACACTAGCAAGAAATACATTTTTGTTAACTAGAAACAATGTTGGCTACAGCACTAGTGAGAATGCTATCAAGTTCAGCACATTTTACTGAAAACTGTAGAGCAGAAGCCAAAGACCTTTTTAGCTTTGGCGGTGTGTTTCCCACGTGATATTCTCTAGAGCATTCTTTTATCCATCTAAAAATTATTCATTCATAAATACACATGTGACTATTTGAAAATTTAAAAGCAATAATTCTCACGAGTATCACCACATGGTCTGAAATGGGGCGACAAACTGTCCAAGCTAAAAAGGTTCATTACAATCTTCAATTTATGGACTGATGAAAATGTCAGTTGCAATGAAATTCTTCATTACATAATCAATTCCAGCACCGTTGTACATCTTCAGATTCCAGCCGTTGCGGCAAATTACAAACTTGGGCATTCTCTTGTCTAGTGAAAATAACAATGGCCAATACTACCAATCAAACTCAAGGTTTTCTGTCGTCTCTTCCACTGGTCACCAGACTATGCTAAAAAAATTGTGGCCTGCTGTCATGTAGCACAGTGACGACTAGACCCAACATCAAACCACTTGACATGTACCAGATTAGAGATAAACCACATACATGAAACACCCGAGTGTCATTTTAGACAAGATTAGGTTTTCCAAAATGATATTAGAGTATTGTTATCTTGGTCTCTGTTGGTTGTTTTCTATCTCGTTCTGAATGTTCTTGACAAAGTTTCTTGTGAAGGAGACAAGTCTTTTTGAAACTTGAGGATTTTTTCGAATGCTTTCCTGTGCCTCATTTGATTTGACTGCTTTATCCAGGGCATCATTCCCTAAGAGAAGTAATTTGAAGGCAAATCAAAGACTGTTAAAAATCATGTTTGTTTAGTCAGTTATACAATGTGATTTTTTCTGTTTGAAGTTCATTGAGGTCAGCAATCAGAAACCGCTAATTTAATTTGAGGGAAGACAAATACCCAGGAATTAAGTAACTTACCCCACAAGGTTAAGCGCCTGTACGTGTAATGAGTCAGCTGTGCAAGACGACGTATGGGATACGTATTTGCAAGCTGCCGACAAAAAGGATTTTAATTAAAAATTAAATGAGCTTGGAAAAGATGAAGACAATCATAACCAACTGTGTGAGAATGAACTCCTGCTATGTTCAATACCCTCCCCCAGTGGGTGGGGGGGGGGGGGGGGGCGGGGGAAGGGGGCCCCAAAAAAAAGGGGGGGGGGGGGGTTTGGGGAGGGGGGGGGGAAAGGAAAAAAAACCAAACCAACGTGGGGGGAAAGAAACCCCGGTTTGTTCAAAACCCCCCCCCCAGGGGGGGGGGGGGGGGGGGAGGCATGGGAATGGGAGCCCAGAAAAATAGGGGGTGGGAGGGTTATGGGAAGCAGGAGGGGAACGAACAAGAAGCAGGAGTTCTAAGAGAGGAGGATGGGAGAGAAATGCAAAATTTGTGCTTGGGCTAAAAAAAAAAACGGGATGACTTCCAGTGAAATTTACAGTGGCTATGTCAGGTCATGAAATGTAAAGCAGCATGACTGCACATGTGGTGCATACGCTGTCAAAAAAAGTAAGCAAAATGAGCACGGCTGAATACAACTTGTCTAAAAACAAAGGAAACGTCTTAGAATTAAGTGGCCGAATGACTAGGATGTGTTTTGAGTCTCCTAATTTACAGGGGATGGGAGCAGGACAGAAAAGGGCAGGAGTTGGGAGAGCAGGATATGTGAAGTGGGAGGTTTTGACCCCTCTGACTACCCTGTCCCCCCACCCCCAAGCCCTCAGGAGTTTGAAGGAATGATGATGGTTCCCATTTTTCTATCATTCAACAGGAGACCATGGGGTAATCAGAAACAGTTAAGTTCAAGTAACACTGATATACTCAATGTGTTATATCGTAGATACACATGCAACCACTAAATTAAATAAAGTTAATTAAAATACTGAGCACTTGAGTTTAGATAGCAGGATTGCTACCTGAATTGTCACAATGTACACAAACTTCAAATTTACAAGTGATAATTTATGCAACATATTTTATGCAAACTTACTCTTTCAACAACTTGTTCATTGGCCAGAAAGCTAGTACAAAAACGGAGAAATCTTTATTACTGAGATGCAGAAGTAAACAGACCTCACACACTCAACCGTTCTCCCACTTGACTAGTCTGAGATTCAGTTCCCCAAAAATTAACATCAAATGTGAAATGGCATTTGAAACAGTGTCAAAGGGTGATTAAATGAAGAAAGAATTACAGGTACGTGATGTGTGTCAAAATTCTGACAGTGATATGAGGAACTTCTGAAAGTGGTTTGAAATTTAGCCCTGGTGGGGGGAGGGTGGGGGGGGGTGGAGGGGACGTGAAGAGGGGGGGGTGTGGGCATGGGTAACCCTCCTAACAGGGCCCCTATACTTGTATCATCTGGACATATTTGTTAGCTGGGAAATTGTGCAGGTGAATAGGCTCTTTGCAGCTGGGGTCACGTGACCAAATGTTTCCTAGAAAATTTTTATATTATGGGCTATAACTAAAAGAATGCCAGAAATGGAAAGAGCGTATCGAAAATACCAAAATGGCCAAGTTTGAGGCCCCTGGAATTAAAGAGTAAGTTTATATGACAGTTTGAATTTTTGGAAAATTTTGAGGATTTGTATGTAAAATGTTGCTGGAGAGCAAGGTCTTGTTCTCCAGCAACTTTTTCCATACAAATCTTCTTATCCTTTTAAAAATTCGGACCATCATAAAATCTCCTTCTTTAATGATGGGGACTTCAAACTCGGCCATTTTGATATTTTTGACATGCTTGTTCCATTTCTGGCATTCATTGAGTTATAGCCCATAATTTTATGAAAAATAGGTCACGTGATGGCTTAGCTGCAAAGGGCCTATTCTCAAGGTTTGAAAAAGCCATTATGTTATACTGTTCTCCCTCTAAGATGTTAAAAAATTTAAGCATCTTAGGAGCATTTTCTATGATTTCTTCAAACAGAGGGAACCAAGGACTGTGGTGGCAACATTGCATGATTTGCATTTGATGATTACAAAGACCTACAAAGTTGTTTGCACTTTCTCTCGTTCTTTGAAGTGGAAGTCATTAATAATATTAGCACAGTTATTATTGATTATTGGCGATGATCACTGGTTAATCGACGACCAAAAGTTTTGTGGCCTACTAATCGATGTCATCATATTATGCTGCATATATCTGTTATGATTTTGCGGCATTTTCCGTTATTAAAACTGATTTTCCTGTTATATATCTCTATGTGAATGGTTCGTGACGAAAACAGGCAAAAAGGAATTGTATGGGGAAAGAAACTGAATTCATAGGAGAAGACTCGTCTCTCTTCCATTGTAATGTAAAGGCCATGCATTTATAATCGAGAATAGGAAAACGTCGGGTCTTAACCAAAGAAACCAGGCCAACCAATCAAACAATGACCATGCTAATAGTTAAAGTTTGGGTTGCCTGCATCGGCTCATTTTCTGTCCTTTTGTACATGTGGAACTGAAGCATCCATTTAAGATGTTATGCATTGTAAAGCTTAGGATCTTGTATACGAACCAAGTCAGTTTGGTGTTCGATTGATGACGCAACTTTCTCGTTCCGTATTACAGTCTGTTTACAATCAATTGTTCCATGCACTACTCGGAATTTTCACAAATTTCAAATTCAAATCTAATACTAACCTCAGAAGCATCCTTAACGGCATCTTCCTCACATTTATCACATGAAAAACAGCTTCACGTATGGAAGGACTTTGACTAGTTGACTAGCACCGTCAATATTTCCTTACTCACAGCCGGGTAACCGAGCCCTTGCCTGTTTTGAGTGGCCCTGGGATAGGGCTTTCACCTTCTAGGCAGTTCTATACACGTGTATACAGTAGTGACGCCTTTACACCGATATGTCAAAGGTGTTAGTTTCTAAGGAAACTGTTGAGTCACCTTGCTACCTATCGACTTGAAGTCCAGTGAGGCTGACGTTTCGAACGTTCAGGTTAGCCCTTCGTCAGAGCAAAGTGAGGGATTGTGGAATATATCAGGAGTGTGTTAGTGGAACATGGAATTATGTTAATATATAGTGGAGGAAACATGACAATAAAATACATGGGTTTTCTGTTGAAAGAAAAGCGTCCATTCATCCCATGGTCACCCCACTTTCTTGGTCCCAGAGAAAAGCCTAATATGCAATATACTGTGATGGGACAGTGATGTCTTCACTTGAAAGAGGCACGAGTTTGACTCACCTCCATAGAATTAAAATACAGCCAATCTAGTATGGCCTTGGGGTGTACCCCTGTAGAGAGCAATCAGTGGATATATATTTTCAAGAAGGATACCAAAGTTCTGCGTCAGTTGTGTTAGTTTTGGTATCTAACCAATCAAAAGATGTTTCCAGGTACACCTTTTTTCTCGTGCTCAGGCGGCGCCAGCTAAGAGGGAGATGACGGTGGCATTAGCCTGTAAAAGTAGACTATTTCCGGCTGTTTAAGCGGAGACAAGCGATAGCGTTCGCAGGCTACAATAGCCTGCGATCAGGTGTTCTCAATTTTCGGACACCACAGAGCGTCTGCGTGGGCAGCTAGTCCAGTCCTTCAATTGCATTTTGATACTTGCTATCAGAGAAAGCGGGAGATGTAATTCATGGTAGGACACAAATAGTTTGCTTTTATTTACTACCGTTTGTTTGCGGTTAGCGTTTACCGGTATAAACTATGTTTGCTTGTGGTTAGCATTTTTGTACTGTTTGCTTGCAGTTAGCATTTGTTTACTACTGTTTGCTTGCGGTTAGCATTTATTTTCTGCTGTTTCCTTGGGGTTAGCATTTTAAGTCTTCTTGCGTTAAATTAAGGCAGTGTTACCGGACCCTTCCTCAAGTTAGGGGGTGCACGTGTACGTGCATATGAAAAAAAAAAAGGCCAATAAAATCTTGTTCTCTCTCTGAAAGAGATCATTTCAGGACAACCGTCCGTATAAAAAAAAGCAACAAATGGTCACTAGTGGACCAGCAATTTTGCCCTTACCTATGAAGGGACAGCGGTTCCGGAACGTCTTTTTCTCTCACGCACTCGTAATTTGCGTCGTCACGAAACGCTCCTGAGCGTTGCGTTATGGCCTCAATTTCGATTCTCTTTCTTTTGTAACGCAACACACTAAAATTCGCAGTTGAACTATATGGGAACAAGGATCTCAGGAAGGACGTCCATTCCCCCACTTTCACTTTTTTTTTTATTAAATTAACTATTTCTTAAATTATCTCCACTTCAGTGGTTCAGTCCCCATCCACCTTGGTCCCCAGCCCCCAACTAAAATGTTAATTAAATATTATTTGCATCTCAGCAGTTTACAAAGACAGTTAGAAAACTTTATTCAGAAGATGCATCTGAGGCCGGATAATCAACTTAGCAATTTACGTTGTCCGGAGGGAAAAAACTGCACATCACTGATTCCTGAGTAGCTACTTGACAGTCATTACGTACCAGTACAAAACTAATTCCACCACACAGGTGCCACAATTATTACTGACACAAAACTAGAGTAACCATCTTTCACACATTATTTAATACTCTTTTTACTGTATTTTGAGTCACAGATCAGAATCTGTGGCCAGTAGATTTACTAGAAGCCACTACACATAATAGCAACTTGTGCTCAATGTGCAGTTCCAGAAAAAAATCCATACTCCCCCACAGAAGGGATAGGAATTTCCTGGGGGTGGGTTCTGTAAGACCAAAAAAAAATTAAAGAAATATATGAAGCTTAATTGGAATTTCCTGTGGGGTGGGCAAGGGGGGGGGGGGGGGGTTTTTAAAAAATCCTTTTTCCAGGGGAAGTTTTGGGAACACAAAAAAAACACCGGACCCCTTGA
>Ga0126339_10000819_pt1 | contig 19021 bp, 14 predicted proteins | sample OrbTmetagenome_2_FD_92532 | JGI IMG/M metagenome (GOLD analysis project Ga0126339, IMG submission 92532) | Coral microbial communities from Petempiche,Puerto Morelos, Mexico - Orbicella T R C metagenome | ecosystem: Host-associated > Invertebrates > Cnidaria > Coral | place: Petempiche,Puerto...
AGAGTATTCCGAGATCAAGTTGGGTCGCGATACGGACCAACTTGATCTCGAAGATACTCAAAACCTATAGAATGAGAGTGAAGTCGGGTCAGCTTGACCCAAGCTGATCCCGCTTCACTCTAATGTCGGGTGATATGACGATGAAACGCGCCGCTACCGCTGATCCAGCTTGAGTTCAATGCGGCGGTTGCGGGCGTAGGCCTGGTCGCTATCGCCCTCGGCCACTGGCCAGTGCTCCCCGAAGCCGGCCGCCGCCAGGCGGTTCGGCGGCACGCCCTGGTCGATGAGGAAGCGCACCACCGAGATGGCCCGAGCCGCCGAAAGTTCCCAGTTGTCGGCGAAGGCGGCAGTGCGGATGGGGCGTGGGTCGGTATGGCCGTCCACCCGCAGCACCCAGTCGATATCCTCCGGAAACGCCTGGGCCACGTCCAGAAGGGTCCGGGCCAGGTTCGCCATGCTGGCGCGTCCCTCCGCGCCCAGCCGGGACTGCCCAACGCCGAACAGCACTTCCGACTGGAAGACGAAGCGGTCACCCTCCACGCGCACGCCCTCGCGGTCGCCCAGGACCTCGCGCAGGCGGCCGAAGAACTCCGATCGATAGCGCTGCAACTCCTGTACCTTGCTGGCCAGGGCAGCGTTCAGACGCTGGCTGAGGTTGGCGATTTGCACCTGCTGGGCGTCGGCCTCGGCCTCCTTGGCCTCCAACAGGTCGGCCAGCCGGGCCAGCTCGGCCTGCACCTCACTCAGGCGCCGGCTCAGCAAGGCCACCTGTGCCCGTGCCTGTTCGGAGACGCGTTGTTCGTCCGCCAGGCTTCCCTGGGTCTCCGAGAGTTGACGGTCCAGGTCGCCAATGCGCGCCTCCAGGTCGTCACGCAACGCCGCCAGAGCCTCCAGGTCGTGACGCAGGCGCACAAGGTCGGCGAGCCGGGCCTCCAGAGTCTCGCGGTCGGTCTGGACGGTCTGATTGGCCGCGTCCAGTTCCGCCCGCAAGGTCTCGCGGGCCTCGGTCAGACGGGCTATCTGCTGCTCCAGCCGGGCCAGGTCGGCCAGGCGCGTTTCCAGGATCTCGCGGTCCGCCGCGATGGTGGTGTAGGCCTCGGCCAGTTCCGACGACAGCGTGTCGTTCAGCGCCTCAAGCCGCGCCACCTCCTCGGCCAGAGCCGTCCGGCGGGCCTCCAGGTCTTCCAGGGATTGCGTTTGCGTCGCCGCATCGGCCTCCAGGGTCTCGATCCGCCGGTCCCGATCCTCCAGGTCGCGTTCCTGCGCCGCCGCCCGCGCCAGCGCCGCCCGCAACCGCTCCGCCAGGTCCGCCTGACCGGCCTCCAGGGCGGCCACCTCCTGGCGGCGGCGATCCAACAGGTCCAGGGCCTCGGCCAACTCGCTTTCCAGGGTCTCGGAGGCGCGAGCCGTGCCCAGTAGGGACTCCCAGCGCGCGTTGGCGGCCTGGAGGTCGCCGGACAACTGCGCCACGTCGGCCCGCAGGTCGGCGTTGGCGCGGCGCTCGATCGACAGCAGGTCCTCGTACTCGGAGACCATGTCCCGCAACCGCGCCAGCGCCGCGTCACGGCCGCTCAGCGCCTGGCCCAGAAAGAACTGGGCCAGGACGAAGACCATCAGCACGAACATGACGATGATCAGCAGCGTGGCCAGGACATCAACGAACCCGGGCCAGATATCCGGCGTCCCGCCGCCGCGGCGGCGACTGTATGAGGCCATGGGATAGGGTCCCCGTCTACGCGTCCCCGTGCGCATCCAAGTCTGCGCGTCCCCGTCCGCCGCGTTCCCCCACAGCGCTAGGGCTGCGGGCGCGACGGGTCTGTCATGCCGGCGGCCACGGCGATGGTGCGGGCCAGCACCTTGATCTCGCTGCGCAGTTCCTTGACCGCCTGTTCGCGGCCGGCGGCCAGTTCGTTGGCGATGTAGGTCACCGCGCCGTCGAGGTTCCGGATATGACCCAGGGTGGCGTCGTCCACGGCCGCGCTGCCCTGGGTCTCGGTCGCGGCAATGAGGCGCTGCATGAGGGGCCGCAAGTCGGCGTGACTCTCGGCCAGCTTGAGCAGCACCGCCTGCTCGGTGCGCATCTGGTCGGCCAGGGCCGCCAGGGTCTCGGTCATCTGCCGCAATTGCGCCTGGGTGGCGATACGCCCTTCCTCGCCCCGGGCGATGGTGCGTTGGAGGTCGTCGAGGCTGTCGGCGGTCTGCTCCAGGAGGGCCTGGATGTAGGCGGGCACCGAGCCGCCCTCCATATCCCCCACGCCGCCGCCCGACGACAGGCGGGTCAGGCCGGCCAGCCACTCTTCCAGGTCGTTAAGGAAGGTGTTCTGGGCGCGGCTCGATTGCAGGTCCAGGAACCCCAGGATCAGCGAGCCCGCCAGCCCCAGCAGCGACGACGAGAACGCCGTGCCCATGCCGGAGAGGGGGGCCTCCAGGCCACTCTTCAGGTCATTGAAGATGGCCCCGGCATCGTCGCCGGTGATGGTCAGGTCCCGGATGACCTGACTGATGGACCCGACGGTTTCCAGCAGCCCCCAGAAGGTGCCCAGCAGGCCCAGGAAAATGGCCAGGCCGATGAAGTAGCGGGCCAGGTCGCGGGCCTCGTCCAGACGCGAGCCCAGGCCATCCATCAGCGAGCGCATGGCCGGCGCCGAGATCGAAAAGCGGCCTCGGCCAAGGGATTTCTCCTGATGCTCGGTCAGCATTTGCGCCATGGACGACAGCAACGGCGGCGGCGCCTCGGTGGCCAAGCCGATCTCGCCGGCCCGGAACCGCTCCACCCAGTCCACTTCTGGACCCAGGCGGAGCACCTGCCGGAAGTTCAGACCGATCCCGAACAGCACCACGAAAACGATCAGGCCGTTCAGCGCCGGATTCGCCAGGAAGGCCGAAGCCAGCGCCGGAAACAACAAGCCCGCGACCGCCGCCACGGCAGCCACGAACAGCACCATGCGGATCAGAAAGCGACGCGGACGGCTCATGGGCGCCTCTCCCGCCGGATCGCCGCGCAGGCGAGGCCGGCCGGTGGAACGGGCACTGGATGGGGATCGGGAGAGGCGTGGGACACCCTGACGGCTCCTAGCGTTCCGAGGTGACCACGTCCACCCGCTCCGGCGCGCCGCCGCCGAACTGGTCGCCCAGGGCGCGCACGTCGATGCGGGCGCTCTCCACACCCTGGTCGATCAGATAGGCCCGCACGGCCAGCGCCCGCGACAGGGAGGTGCGACGCGCCTGGTTGGGATCGCCATCGCCGGCCGCGTAGGCCCGCACCGTGGCCTTGGCGCGCGCATCGCCCGTCAGAGCGGCCACCACCCGGTCCAGAGAAGATCGTGCCGCATCCGGCAGGGCCACCGCCCCATCGGCGAACGGCACGCTGACGGTCTGGCCGATCGTTAGCGGCGTGTCGAGGACCGGCGCCCGCGACGCCACCTGTTCCGGCGGCACGGCCTCCGTACCGGTGACGTCAGGCGTGGCGGCCACCTCGGGCGACGGCGGCGGCGACGGCGGCGTCTGTGCGGCCTCGGGTACGGGTGCCTCGACCACGTCGTCCGGCTGTTCGGCCTCGGCGGCGCTCGGCGCTGCTGGCGGGTCACTGGGCCGGTCACTGGGCGGGTCATTGGGCGGCCGGCTGATTGGCGCCCCTGGAAGGGTCATCGGCGGCGGCATGGGACCGATACGGCCGTCGGTCCCGGCCATCAACAGGGTGGTTCCCGCCGCCAGGCGCGTGCGGCCCGTCGGTACCCCGGGCGGCCCAGGATCCGCCGCCGCGCGGGGCGGGGCCGGCGGTTTCGGCGTGGCGGCCAGGGTCGCGATGGGCGGCACCACCATCGCGATTTGCGGCTCTGGCGCCGGTGACGCCACGGGCATCGGCGCGGGATCGGTGGCCACAGAAGATGCCAGTTCGGGCGCCTGGCCCGTGTCTGGTGTCGATGCGGCGGTATCGAGAGGCACGTCGGAGGGGGCCGCACGCTCGGTCAACGGTTCCGGTGTTGAGCCGGTGGGCACGTCCGGTTCGGGTGGCGGCGCCCCCATGGCAACCATATCCCGGGTCACCTGGGCCGGCGACGGCGGCGAGGGCGCGGGGCCTTCCGGCACGACCGATGCAGCCGGCGGCTCGGGTCGCCGCGCCAGGGACGGCGCCCCAGTGGCCGGAGGTTGCGCCGTCGCAGCCTGTTCCGTCGCCCTGACGGTCTCCTGAACATTCGAGGCTTGCGGCGCCGGGGACGACACCACGCGCGGCGGCGTGATGGCGGTGCTCGGGGCCGGAGCACCACCCCAGGCCGGACCGCGACCACCGACCGCCGCCGCCGGCGGCACCATGCCCGGCGGCAACGTCAGACGTGAGCGCGGCATGCCAGCGGGAGGCAGTTGCAGGGGCATGCCAACGGTCGGCGGCAGAACAACCGCACCGGGTTGTGTGGCGCCATAGCCCCAGGGCACCGCACCCGGCGTGGCGAAGGCCGGGTTGACCAGGACACTCGGCAATTCATCCTGGGCCCGGGCCGGGTCGGCGGGCCACCCCGCCACCACGGCCAGGGCCACGGCGGCCAGCACGGCGGGCGACACAAGCGCCGGACGCGCGGCAGAGGTTCGTTGCGGGGCACGCATAAGTGGGTCTCGTCCTTTTCCGTTGGCCCCCGGATCGGAAAACCGCGACCAGAACCATGGGGTCATCCGGGCCGCTTCGGGTCAAGCAACGCGGGGATGGACCCGATCCCCGTGCACGGTATATCAACGATGGCGGCAGGGGCAAGCCGGCACCGACCAAACGCGCGCGCCAACAGGCGATGGCCAGCGCGTCCCCCATGGGCCGGCCGGTCTTGTATCCCCGCGACCACCCGTCGGAATGGACCGATGGCCGGATTGTGGCCGATGACGGGCGCTCCCGAAGACGCACCTATGACGCCCTGGCCAGACCGGCGTGTAGCCCATGTCTCAACCCCCGACGTCACCGCACCGCCATGGCCCGGTTGACGAGGTCCAGGAAAGCGCGGCGATGCCCGTGAAGGTCATCGCCGATGGCGCCGCTGGCCAGTTCCAGCACGTCGCCCAGGCTGAGGTCGCCCACCGCACCGTCGCCGCGCAACACCTGGGCCAGTCCGGCCACCGCCACGGCGAAGCGGGTATCGGCGCTCTGGCGCGCCAGCGGCGCGCGGTCGGCTTCGGTGACCGGGCGCTCCATCAGCCGCGAGGCGGTTTCGCCCGGCGCCTTCCAACGGATCCGCACATGGGCGATCTCGGCCTCCCGCCCGCCGGCCGGGGCGAGCGCGCCCGTGGCGCCATAGCGCCTCGCCGGCAGGCGCAGGCCGGCCGAGCCGGGCGCGGCGATTTCATAGATCGCGGTCACCGTGTGGCCATCGCCGATCTCTCCAGCGTCCACGGCATCGTTGGCGAAGTCCTCTTCGCGCAGCAACCGGGTCTCGTAGCCCACCAGCCGGTATTCGGCCACGCGGGCGGGGTTGAACTCCACCTGAACCTTGACGTCATCGGCAATGGGCCGAAGCTGCGCATCCAGCTTCTCCACCAGCACCCGGCGCCCCTCGGCCAGGGAGTCCAGATACGCCGCCATGCCATTGCCGGCCTGCGCCAGGCGCTGCATGGTGCGGTCGTTGTAGTTGCCCCGGCCCACGCCCAGGATGCTCAGATAGACGCCGGTCTCGCGCTTGCGAGCCACAAAGTCCTCCAGGCGGCCGTCATCGACCACACCCAGGTTGAAGTCTCCGTCGGTGGCCAGGAGGATGCGGTTGATGCCGCCGGCCCGGAAGCTCCGTTCGGCCAGATCGTAGGCCGTGGCGATGCCCTTGGACCCGGCGGTGCCACCGCCAGAGGTCAGACGGCCCAGAGCTTCGCAGATGGTCTGTTTGTCGTCGGCCCGGGTGGGCTCCAGCACCACCCGGTCGGCACCGGCATAGGTCACCAGCGAGACGACGTCGCGCCCCTCCAACTGGTCGACCAGCAGGGCCATGGAGCGTTTGACCAGTCCCAGCCGGTCCCGGCCGAGCATGGAGCCGGAGACATCGGCCAGCAGCACCACATTGGCATCGGGTCGCTGGCTCCGGTCGGGCGACCAGCCGCGAATGCCCACCACCATCAACTCGCGGCCAGCCCCCCAGGGCGAGGGCATGACGCCGACCGAAGGCGCGAAGGGCTCCGCCGCCGTGCGCGGACGCGGGTAGGCGTAGTCGAAATAGTTGACCATCTCCTCGACACGGACGGCGTCGCTGGGCGGCCGTACCCCGTCACGCAGGAAGCGGCGTACAACACCCATAGAGGCCGTATCCACATCGGCGGAGAGGGTCGAGACGGGCTGATCGACGGCGCGGACGACACCGTTCGGGGCCACCTCGGGGAAGCGGTCACGCTCCACATGCGGCGGATAGAGCGTCGGCACGGGGCCACCGCTCGGGCCGGGCGCCCGCAGCGCGACCGACGGCGCCGCCATGGCGTCCTCCATGACCGCCGGAGGGGGCGGCGCGGGGCTGGTCATGACACCGCCAATGGCCCCTCCGGCCCCGCCCGGGTTCATGCCTTGGTTGAGGCTTCGACGCGGGCGATAGGCCTCGTGCTCCTGGCCCATCTCCGCCTCGATGCGCTCGACGATGCTCAGGCAGACGCCGCCACTGGGCTCCGTTGGCCCGTCCGGCGAGGCCCCCGCGGCACGTGGCATCACGGCGAGAACGGCCACGATAGCGACCGCCGCCGGCCGCATGGTCCAGCCGATTGATGTCCATCCCATCTCTGGTGATCCCCCTGACGAGGCCACGCGGCCGACAGCAACCGGCCGGCGCGGCGGGTGTCCTGTCTCGTCAGGGCACCGCGGAAAACCGCCGAATTGATGGCGCCTTCGTGGTCAACCCGGGTCCATTATCGGGCGTGGACGACCCGAATCTTACGACGCCCGCACCCCCACCAGCCGGATGGTGTGTCCGATCCCGCCGTGGCCGTTGTCGAGGTCGACGTCGGGATCAAGGGTGACCTCACCGTCTTCCAATAGATCGAAGGCCAGCAAGCCCTCGAAATCGGCCCGCAACGTGGCCTGATCGTAGAGCATGGAGGCGACCGACGGACCGCCGGTGCCATGGCGAAGTTGCTCGGGATGGAAGGCCTCCAAAATCAGCACGCCACCCGGCTTCAAGGCCCGGGCCATGGCCTGATTCACGGCCGGCCTGGTCTCTGGCGGCAGATGCAGGAAGATGCTGACGACAGCGTCATAGGCCGCCTGGGGCCAATCCCATGTCACCAGGTCGGCGCAGGTGGTCCGCAGGGTCACCCCCCGGTCCAGGGCCAGACGCGACGCCTTCTGGAGCGCCACGGCCGAGCCGTCGACGGCATGAACGGTCATGCCCTGCCCCGCCAGCCAGACGCCATTGCGGCCCTCGCCATCGGCCACGGCCAGACCCTCCATGCCACGCACCAGGCGATGACGCTGAGCGACCAGGAAGGCCGAGGGCTCCATGCCGAAGAGATAGCCGGGCGTGTCGTAGCGCTGGTCCCAGACGGTTTGAGTCATGTTATCCCCTCAGCAATGGTCCACACTGTATATGATGGTCTGATCTCGCGGCACCAGCGGTCACACTTTGTCACGATGCGGATATAGCGGCGTCACCGATCTCGTCCATGGTCACCGCATCCAACAGACCTCCGTGTCACGTGCCCCCCTTCACCCCGGCCAGATCATCGTTTTGGTGTTTCTTCCCCGCTCCCCCGGAGACTCGCTCCATGCCCGGTTTCGTCTCTCGCCACTGGCGTAAAACCCTGATCGTGCCACCCATCGCCCTCGGCGTGGCGCTGATCGCCGCCATGGCCAGCAGCAAGGCCCCGCCACAGCGCATTGAGGCCGCCGAAACCGCGCGGCCGGCCCGTATCATCAGCGTTCCCGCAGTGGATCTACGCCCCCGGGCCACGGGCTTTGGCCAAGTCTCGCCAGAGCACGTCTGGCAGGCAGTGGCCCAGGTGGCCGGCCGGGTGATCGAGGTGCACCCCCAACTCAAGCGCGGCGCCATCCTGCCCAAGGGGACGGTGGTGGCACGCATCGACCCCACCACCTACGAACTCACCTTGCGGGAACGCGAGGCCGACCTGCGTGAGTTGGAGGTGCGCGAAGAAAACACCCGCGCTTCCATCGCCATTGAGGAACGCGCCCTGGCCCTGGCCAGCGCCGAGGTGGAGCGGCAGCGTCGCCTGCGCCGCAGCGGCACCGTCGCCCAGGCCACCCTGGACCAGGCGGAAAAGACCCTGCTGGCCACCGAACAGAGCCTTCAGAACCTGCGCAACACCCTCAACCTGATTCCCGTGGAGCGAGCGCTGGCCCAGACCCGACTCGACCAGGCGCGCCTGGACGTGGACTACACCACCATGACCGCCCCCTTCGCCATGCGCGTGTCGAAGGTCGACGTCACGCGGTCGGAATTCGCCACCGTCGGCGAGGTCCTGGCCGAGGCGGATAGCATCGCCGTCGCCGAGGTGGAAGCCCAGCTCACGTTTCAGGAGTTGGCGCCCCTCATGCACGATGTCACGCTGACGACCCTGCGCGAGGCCGCGGGCCAGGATCGCATCGACGACGCCTTGGACGTGGACGCGATGGTTCGCCTGCATGCCGGCGGCGCGATCGATCAGGTCATAGAGTGGCCCGCGCGGCTGGTTCGGGTCTCGGATACCATCGACCCGCAGACCCGCACGATCGGTGTCATCGTCGCCGTCGAGGGCAGTTACCGCACCGCCCGCCCGGGGGTACGCCCGCCGCTGGTCAAGAACATGTTCGTCGAGGTCGAACTGCGCGGCCGCCCCATCCCCAACGTTCTGGTGATGCCGCGCCTGGCTTTGCACGACGGGCACGCCTACGTGCTGGACGACGACAATCGCTTGGTCAAGCGGCCCGTCCGGGTGCATGCCCTGCAGGATGATCTGGTGGTGATCGCCGACGGTCTGTCCGAGGGCGACCGCCTGGTGATCTCCGACCTGATTCCCGCCGTCGCCGGCATGCTTATCGATCCACGTCCAGACGAAGCCGAGCACGACCGCCTCGTCGCCGCCGCCGAGGGCCGGATTGGCGAGACCGGCGCGGCAGCGCATCCCCACACCGACACCGACCGCGCAGCCGACGTCACCGGCGCGCCGGAGGTGGTCCGATGATCGCCTACTTCGCCCGCCACCCGACGGCCGCCAACCTGCTGATGCTGGGCATCCTGGTCCTGGGGCTGTCGGCGCTGCCCAGCCTGCAACGCGAGACCTTCCCCAAGCTGTCCCTGGACAAGGTGCAGGTCTCCGTCATCTACAAGGGCGCCACCGCCGAGGAGGTGGAGGATGCCATCTGTCAGCGCCTGGAAGAGGCGGTCTCCGGCATCAACGACCTGGAGGAAACCACCTGCGAGGCCACCGAGGGGATGGGCGCCCTGACGGCCGAGATGCGCGAGGGCGGCGATATCGCCACCTTCGAAAACGACATCAAGACCGAGGTGGACGCCATCGACAGCTTCCCGGACGACGCCGAGGATCCGGTGGTCCGCACCCTGGGCCGCACCGATTTCGTCGCCTCGGTGGCCATCACCGGCGACATGCCGGCCACCCACCTCAAGGGCTACGCGGAGGAGGTCAAGAACCGCATGAACGCGGCCGGCCTGGGGCAGGTGGAGATCACCGGCTTCTCCGATCGCCAGATCCGCATCGAACTGGCCACCGAGACCTTGCGCCGCCATGGCCTCAGCCTGGCCGACATCGCCACCCTGATCCAGCGGCAGAGCCAGGACCGCCCCTCCGGGCGGGTGGAGACCCGCGACGGCGAGGTGATCGTGCGCTTCGCCGACGAGCGCCGCTCGGTCGCCGCCTTCCAGGACCTGGTGATCGTCGCCGGCTCCCAGGGGGGGGAACTGCGCCTGGGCGACATCGCCACCATCACCGACCGCTTCGAGGATGCCGAGGAGAAGGTGTTGTTCAACGGCCAGCGCGCCGCCCTGCTGGACATCACCAAGACCCGCGCCGAGGACACGCTGAGGGTCATGGACCAACTGACCGGCTTCCTGGAGGAGGAACGCGCCCGCGCACCCGCCGGTGTCAGCCTGGCGGTGACCCGCGACAGCGCCACCATCGTCCGCGACCGCCTGACCATGCTGCTGGACAACGGCGCACAAGGGCTGGCGCTGGTCTTCCTGACCATGTTCCTGTTCTTCTCGCTGCGCTTCAGCTTCTGGGTGGCCATGGGCCTGCCGGTGTCGTTCATGGGTGGCCTGTTCCTGATGGGCCTCCTGGGCTTGACCATCAACATGATCACCATGGTCGGCCTGCTGATCGCCGTCGGCCTGTTGATGGATGACGCCATCGTCATCTCCGAGAACATCGCCCGCCACCTGAAGCGCGGCAAAGGTGCGTATGTCGCGGCGATCGACGGCGCCCGTGAGGTCATGCCGGGCGTTCTCTCCTCCTTCGTCACCACGGTGTGCATCTTCGGCGCCCTGGCCTTCCTGACCGGAACCGTGGGCCAGATCCTGCGGGCCATGCCCATGGTCCTGTTGCTGGTGCTGGTGGTCAGCCTGGTCGAGGCATTCCTGATCCTGCCGCACCACCTGGCCCATTCCCTGGAGACGCACGCCGAGAGCCAGCCCGCCCGCTGGCGACAGCGCTTCGAGGCCGGCTTCGCCTGGGTGCGCGAACGCCTGGTGGGCCGCCTGGTGGACGCGGCCATCGCCTGGCGCTACCTGACCCTGGGCGTATTGCTGCTGATGCTCCTGGGCACCATCTCGTTGATCGCCGGTGGGCTCGTGAAGTTCCGGGCCTTCCCGCTTCTGGATGGCACCACCATCCAGGCCGAGATCCTGATGCCCCAGGGCACCCCGCTCCCCCGCACCGAAGCGGTGGTCGCTCGCGTGGTGGCGGCCATGGACGATGTCGGCCAGCGTTTGTCCGAGGACCTGTCGGAGGACGCGCGAGCCCGCGCGATCGCCGCGGGCAACGCTGACACCCCAGGCGGCGCCCTGGTCCACAACATCGCGACCCTGCACGCCGTCAACAGCAGCGCGAACGAGAGCGGCGCCCACGTGGCCACCGTCAGTGTCGACCTGGTGGACTCCGACATGCGGCCAGGACACCCCTCGTCGGCGATCTCCGCCGCCTGGCGCGCGGCCGTGGGCGAGATCCCGGACGCCATCTCCCTCAAGTTCGGCGAGCGGGTGATCGGGCCGGCGGGACAGGACATCGAGATCCGCCTGAAGGGTCACGACCTGGAAGCACTCAAGGCGGCCTCCTTGGAACTGCGCGCGTGGCTGCTGGGTTACGAGGGCGTGCATGACGTCATGGACGACATGCGCCCCGGCAAGCCCGAAGCCCGCCTGCGCCTGCGCGACGGGGCCAGCGCCCTCGGCATCCGCGCCGACACCGTGGCCCAGCAGATCGCCGCCGCCTTTCAGGGCGTCACCGTGGACGAGATCCAGGTGGGCGACGAGGCTTACGAGATCGACGTGCGGCTGACCGGCGTCGACCGGGACTCCCTGGCCGACCTGGACGGCTTCATGGTCACCACCGAAAGCGGCGAGACCATCCCCCTGCCGAACGTGGCGATCATCGAACGCGCGCGCGGCTGGGCCCGGGTCAACCGCGTGGACGGCTGGCGCACCATCACCGTGATCGGCGACGTGGACGATGCCGTGGCCAACGCCGACCAGATCGTCAGCGACACGCGCGCCCACTTCCTGCCGGGCCTGGCGGAGCGCCACCCCGACGTCCATCCCGACTTCGAAGGTCAGGCAGCGGAGATGGCCGAGACCATGGGCACCATGCGGCGCAATATGCTGGTCGGCCTGGTGGGTGTGTTCCTGCTGCTGTCGTTTCAGTTCCGCAGCTACATGGAGCCGATCACCGTTATGGTGGCCATCCCCATGGCCCTGGTCGGCGCCGTCCTGGGGCACCTGGCACAGGGCCTGGAGATGTCCATGCCGTCGATGATCGGCCTGGCTTCTCTGGCCGGTGTGGTGGTCAACGATTCCATCTTGCTGGTCATGTTCATCAAGCAGCATCGGCTGAGGGGTGGTTCCGCCACGGAGGCCGCCGCCCAGGCCGCGCGGGAACGCTTCCGGCCCATCCTGCTGACCTCGCTGACCACCATCATGGGCCTGACCCCGCTGCTGGCCGAGACCAGCCTGCAGGCGCAGATCATGATCCCCCTGGCGACCAGCCTCGCCTTCGGCCTGACCTCGGCGACCGTGCTGGCCCTGGTGCTGGTGCCGGTGGTCTACGTGATCCTCGACGACCTGGGCTTGGCGCGCCGGGTGCGGCCCGAGGATGTGGGTGCAGCGGGGGAAAAGATGGGAGCAGCGCCGGTCACACAACCGGTTTCCGCAGAATGACCGACAGGTTGTTGGCCGGCATGGCGACGGTCTTGACCAGCGACAGACCATGGGCCTCGGCCTGGGCCACCACCGCTTCCAGGTCGCGCACCCCCCAGGCGGGGTCCTGGCTGCGCAGACTGGCATCGAAGGCGGCGTTGCTGTCGGCCGTGTGCCGGCCGCCGACGCGATAAGGACCGTAGAGGTACAGAAGCCCGTTCGGCGGCAGCGCCGCGCCGGCCTCGGCCATCAGCGCCTCGGTCACCGTCCAGGGCGCGATGTGGATCAGATTGATGGCGGCGATGGCCGCCACGCCCTCCACGGCGTTGGTTGGCCACGGCCGGTCCGTGACATCCAGGAGCAAGGGCCCCTCCACCCGGTCCGGCCTCTCCAGGGCGATCAGCGTGGCGGCGGCCTGGGCGCTCGGCGCATCTCCATCGCTGGGACGCCAGCACCAGCCGGGTGGCAAGGTCGGCCCCAGGGCGACGGCATGCTCGCCGGAGCCGCTGGCCAGTTCCAGCAGCACAGCACCCTCGGGATCCGGTATCGCAGGCAAGACGTCGTCCAACACCGCTCGAATCGGCTCCTGGTTGCGCGCCGTGGCCGGATAATGACGGCGCGCCTCGGGCGGCCCGGGTGCCACGCGCTGGGCAACGCGGGTCGGTCGGGCTGGATGACTAGCCCCGGACTGGGGCGGGGACCGGTGCTTGACCTGGGGCACGGACTCAGGGGATGACATAGTTGATCTCTTCAGTTGGGAATAACCATGATGGCGCCTGTCTCGGGGGGTTGCGAGTCACGGACGCCAATGCTTAAGTGCTCGCCCGTCAGGTCTCTGACAACCCCGCCACCGTGTCCAGGCAGGCGCCCCATGCTGGAAACCTTGAGGAAGATCCTGTTCGGCGACGAGCAGAAGCCCGCCGTTCCCCGCGATCATGAAGTGCAGTTCGCCGTGGCCATCCTGTTGACCGAGGCCGCGTCCATGGACGGCACCATCGATGAGGCCGAGATCCAGCGCATTCGCGCGTTGCTGATCGCCCACTTCAATCTGTCCGCCGCCGACGCCGCCCTGCTGATGCGCGAGGCTGATGCGGCGTTGGCCAATCAAGTGGAGTTGTATGGCCCGTCTCGAGTGGTGAAGGATGCCATGACTTATCCGCAACGCATCGAACTCATCGAAATGTTGTGGGATGTCGTCTATGCTGATGGTGTCGTGCATGACTACGAAGCCAGCCTGATGCGCCGCCTCGGCGGCCTGCTGTTCGTGGATGACCAGGACAGTGGCGCCGCGCGCAAGCGGGTTCTGGAACGGCGAGGACTGACCTGACCCCTGCCCTGCCGTTCGGGACGCATCAGCCGCGCGGCCGGTCCTCTTCCGACCTGCGCTTGGACCTCATCGCCCCCATATTCCTTCCGGGACGGTCCGGTGTTGCGTTTCGCACTTGGGGGGCGCGGACGAACCACGGACCACCCCACGGTCAAACATCTTGGCCTTAGGCAAAAAACGGCGCGGCGCACCGGTCGGCGGTGGCGCGCGACGCCGGACCGACACGATGGAGCTTCGTTCCCATGACCTACGTCGTCACCGAAAACTGCATCAAGTGCAAGTTTCAGGACTGTGTTGAGGTGTGCCCCGTGGATTGCTTCTACGAAGGGGAGAACTTCCTCGTCATCAATCCTGACGAATGCATCGATTGTGGCGTCTGCGAGCCCGAATGCCCGGCCGAGGCGATCGTACCCGACTCCGATGACCGCGCCGCCGACTGGCTGGAAATCAATCGGGATTTCGCCGAGCAGTGGCCCAACATCACGCGCAAAAGCGACCCCCTGCCCGACGCCGACGACTGGAAGGACAAACCGGGCAAGAAGGACTTGTTGAGCGACAAGCCCGGCGCGGGCACCACCTGACGGCGTCTTCATCGCGACACGCGTGACGGCCCCCGTGTCAGGACCCCGTGCAGACCCTGGGGTCATTCCTGGGTCACCACCAGGACGCCGCCAAGTCGCCAGAAGCTTCGTGGGCCCCCTCGTCGTCTCCGGGACGGCGAGGGGTGTCGTGCCACCGCCCGCCGGCGTATCCCGCGCCTGCGAGATTCACCTGTCAAATTGTGAACTTTTGTGGTAAGCACGTGAACATCCGTCATCCCCGCGAGGAGGATCGGGCAGTTTTGTGTGCCGGGGTGGGTCACTACCCTGGTCAAGCGGCGCCCGGGAACCGGGGTCATGGATGTTCGGATCATGGGCATCGGGGTCGTGGGGCACGACTGGGAGCCGACTGAGGAACCGACTGGTGGATTGGCCGGGGGCTCGGGTGGACTCGGGCAGATCGGTGATGGATCCGCGGTTGGGGTCGTCAGTTGGGAACATCCTGTCGTGAACGCCGAGGCATGACCCTCCGCCTTGCGAGCCGTCGTCCATAGGCCACGTGCCTTGCCGATGGCCCGTGGGAGGACGGCTTCACGAGACCAGACGCACGCCGGGTGCCCAGGCCATGGGCCGGCGCCGGGCGCATGGAAATGGTCTCCCCTTTCGCGAAGGGAGACCGAGAAGGGTTTTGTCCCTGGCCCAAGCCGGCGATCCGGCGGAAGCCGGCGGGTTGATCTTATGTCCGGGCGGGCTGTGCCCGCCGATCGAGGGTTCGATCCCCCTCAGCCGCATCGGGCGTTGCCAGGACAGCCCGGCGCGCCACGGGACTCAAGCCTTAGATCCGTCCCGGACCCACATTCTTCCCGCTTCGGCCGGTCGCCGTCGCGGGACGGGCTCCGACGCGGCGCGGCCGGCCGAGAGCCTGGACCAACATAACGAGTGAGACGATGACCAAAAAGGCGGCATTTTCCGTTGGCGATCACGTGGTGTACCCGACCCATGGCGTGGGCCTCATCGAGGGCATCGAGACGCAGACCATCGGTGGCATGGAACTGGACCTGTATGTGATCTCGTTCGAGCGTAGCCGCATGACCCTGCGCGTGCCCGTGGCCAAGGCCACCCGCTCCGGCCTACGCAAACTCTCCACCAAACAGGAGATGCAAACCGCTCTGAGCACCCTGAAGGGCCGCGCGCGCGTCAAACGCACCATGTGGAGTCGCCGCGCCCAGGAGTACGAGCAGAAGATCAATTCCGGCGACCCGGTGTCCATCGCCGAGGTGGTACGCGACCTGTTCCGCAGCGCCTCGCAGCCGGAGCAATCCTACTCGGAGCGCCAGATTTATGAGCAAGCCCTGGAGCGCCTGGCCTGCGAACTGGCGGCGATTGAGTCCATTGAGCCCGACGCCGCCTCCCAGAAGGTCGAGAAACTGCTGTCGGCGGCCTAGTCCGGACCCCGTGCAACGAAGCCGTCAAAGGAGTCATCCTTAACGGCATAAGGTGCTGCACACAGTTTTGACGTCGGTGCAAGGATCCAGACAAGAGAATGCGGACTGCTTTCTTGTCTGGATCCTTGCATGCGTGTCCAGGATAGGCCCGCCGTGTACCGCCGCGCCGTCGCTCCACGGCGCGGCTTGTTTTGTCCGGGCCGGCGGTTCCGCCGTGCTCCCCGAACCGTGCTCCTTGATAGAAGACGCTGCCCATGTCTGATACCCCTGCCTTCCAGGACGACACCGCCCTGCGCGACGCCGCCCGCGACAGCACCGCCTGGCCTTTCCAGGAAGCCCGGCGCCTCCTCGACGACCGCCTGAAGGGCCAGGCCCCGGCCAAGGGCTACGTGCTGTTCGAGACCGGGTACGGACCGTCGGGACTGCCGCACATCGGCACCTTCGGCGAAGTGGTGCGCACCACCATGGTCCGTCGGGCCTTTCAGGTCCTGGCCCCCGACATCCACACCCGGCTGTTCGCCTTCTCGGACGACATGGATGGTCTCCGCAAGGTGCCCGACAACATCCCCAACAAGGAGATGGTCGCCCAGCACCTGGGCAAGCCGCTCACGCGCATCCCCGACCCCTTCGGCACCCATGAGAGTTTCGGGCACCACAACAACGCGCGGTTGCGGGCCTTCCTGGACTCCTTCGGTTTTGAGTACGACTTCCAGTCGGCCACCGATTGCTATACGTCGGGCGCCTTCGACGACGCGCTGCTGGCCGTGCTGCGGCACTATGACGCCGTCAAGAACGTGGTCCTGCCGACCCTGGGGGAAGAGCGCCGGGCGACCTATGCCCCGTTCCTGCCGGTGTGCCCGAGAACCGGGCGGGTCCTGCAAGCACCCGTGCTGGAGACCAACCCCGACGCCGGCACCATCGTCTATCAGGACGAGGATGGATCGAGGGTCGAGACCCTGGTCACCGGCGGTCGCTGCAAGCTGCAATGGAAAGCCGATTGGGGCACCCGCTGGCATGCCCTGGGCGTGGACTATGAGATGTCCGGCAAGGACCTGATCGACAGCGTGCGTCTGTCCAGCCGCATTTGCAAAATCCTGGGCAGTGAGCCGCCGGTCAGCCTGACGTATGAGCTGTTCCTGGACGACAAGGGACAAAAGATATCCAAGTCCAAGGGCAACGGTCTCGCCGTCGAGGATTGGCTGAAGTACGCCAACGCCGAAAGCCTGGCTCTGTTCATGTATCAGAAGCCCAAGGCGGCCAAGAAGCTGTACTTCGACGTCATCCCGCGCAACGTCGACGACTACCTGTCGCACCTGGAGGCATTCGAGCGTCAGGACGCCAAGGGTCGCTTCAACAACCCCGCCTGGCACATCCACGATGGCCGGCCGCCCCGGGAAGAGGCGCACCTGTCCTTCGGGATTCTGCTGAACTTGGCCAGCGTCTGCCACTCAGAGGACCCGGCGGTGCTGTGGCACTACATCAGCCGCTACGCCCCCGGGGCCACGCCGGAGACGGCGCCCATCCTGGACCGGTTGGTGGGGCATGCCCTGGCCTACTACCGCGACTTCGTGCTGCCGGCCAAGCGGTACCGGCCGGCCACGGCGGCCGAGGCACGGGCGCTGGAAGACCTGCGCGCGGCGTTGGCCGAAGCCCTCCCCGACATTGACGCCGAAGGTCTGCAAACCATCGTCTACGAGGTCGGCAAACGCCACGGCGAGGTCTTCGCGGACCTGAAAGGCTGGTTCAAGGCGCTCTACCAGATCCTGCTGGGCCAGGATCAGGGACCGCGCATGGGCTCCTTCATCGCCCTCTATGGCCGCGCCGAAACCCTGGCTTTGCTGGACCGGGCCATTGCCGGCGAGGACCTGGGCACAACCACGTCCGCCGAAGCGGCCAACGGCTAGCCTCGCCGTGGCAACCGTCGTCCCCGCGGCCGACCCCGGCCCTTGCCCGTTCTGCCAGCCGGACCTGGGGCGTCTGGTCTTCGAGACCCCCTTGGTCCGGGCGGTGTGGGACAAGTATCCGGCGGTCCCGGGGCACCTGCTGCTGGTGCCCCGCCGCCATGTGGCGATGTGGTCGGACCTGACCGCCGCCGAGCGGCACGCCCTGGCCGACGCCATCGCCGACGCACAAGAGTTGCTGGAGGCCCGGGACAGCCCGGACGGCTTCACCATCGGCATCAATCATGGCGTGGCCGCTGGCCAGACCGTGCCGCATCTGCACATCCACGTCATTCCGCGCCACTCCGGAGACGTGCCCGACCCCACCGGCGGGGTCCGGCATGTGATTCCAGCGCGGGGAAACTATCGTGCGCTGGCGGCCACGGACCCGACCGGAGACGGAGACGGCTAAGACCGATGGCGGCCATGCCCGACCGGGCCAGGATCGACGCAGCGGGCCGAACCGGACGGGTCACGGTCAGGGACCGCGCGCACGACCATAAAGGGATCGACCGGTACACCATGAACACCATCGGCTTCATCAGCGCGCCAGCGTGGTTTGACCCAGCGCCGTCCGAGTTTCCCTCGACCGTCACCTCAAAGGTCCGCACCCAACAAGCCCCGCTGCTTCTGCCCGATTTTGACTACGCGCTCGAGAGCATTGCCGCCGCAGAGCGCGACCTGGAGATAAGCGCGAGAAGCCTGAAGGCGATGGGATGTGATCTGGCCGCGCAGGTTGGCAGCCCGTTTGCTTGGGCTTTGGTAGACTCCGAGGACGACGCGCGACGTCGCTGCGAGACTGTGTCACGGGCGGCAAACATTCCGGTCGTCATGACCGGGATTGCCATCATTGACGCCCTGCGAACACATGGCGTGAAGACCGTCGCGGCCACCTGCACCTATTATGAGGACTCTTGGCGGCGGGCCTTCGTTGCTTTTCTTCAGATGTGCGGCTTCGACGTCGGGCTTTCGGCAACGTTGACGTCCCAAGGGTTGGTGACGCCGAACATGCCCATGCGGACGCTCGGATGGGCCATGCGCGAGGATCTGACCAGGGATTCGATCCTGGCGCTCGCACGCTCCGCGCCGGAGGCGGACGCCATCGTGGTCACCGGGGCCGGGGCAAGAACCCTGCCCCTCCTCCCGGATCTGGAGCACGCGATCGACAGACCGATTGTCGCGGCCGACACGGTCCTTTACTGGGCGATCGCCCGGGCCCTCAAGCTCGACCTGACGCCCCGGTTGGGGAGCCTGTCGAGATTGACATGATCCTGACTGGCATGACCCCGAGCCACGGACCGAACCAACCACCTGTGTCATGACCTGACAATCGGGGTTCCCAGGGGAATCGCATTTGAGAAATCGGGGTAGCGGTCGGGCTTGAAATGGATTCTGTAGGGGACTCCCTTGCATCAGGCGGGAGGCCTCATGTCCTGGTTTGTTGAAGCGTTTGGCGGCGTCC
>Ga0126339_10000822_pt1 | contig 19010 bp, 6 predicted proteins | sample OrbTmetagenome_2_FD_92532 | JGI IMG/M metagenome (GOLD analysis project Ga0126339, IMG submission 92532) | Coral microbial communities from Petempiche,Puerto Morelos, Mexico - Orbicella T R C metagenome | ecosystem: Host-associated > Invertebrates > Cnidaria > Coral | place: Petempiche,Puerto...
GTTTGGGGTGGGTGTGGGGTGGGGGTGGGGAGGGGGGGGGGGGGGGGGGGGGGGGGGGGGGGGGGGGGTAGGGGGGTAGGGGGGTGGAAAGAGGGAAGGAGTCTCAGTATCTTACATCCCGTTAATGTTTGGCTAAATATCTTGTAACGGACATTTAATTCCATCTGCAAAAATGTACGATTTTCCCACTCTATATCTCGTTTCATCGGATCTAGATATCTTATATCCCATTAATTTCCCCCCAGATATCCTGTATCCCGCATCCCTTTAATTCTGATATTCTCGTGATCAGTAATCGCAAAAACTGAATTAACGATTTTCCTCCTCTATATCTCGTTTCATCTGATTTAAATATTATATATCCCATTAATTTCCTTCCAAATATCTTGCATCCTGTTAATTTTTTACCCAAACACTCCCCTGTATCCCAAAAACCTCTAATGGGGACTCACTTTATAAATTATCATGGGCGACTGGAGTCCTTAATTGTTAAATTTTTCCTCTACTTAATGAAGAAATAGATTTCTTCTTTTTATCTGTTTTTTTCCTTGTTAGAAGCCGGTGCGTTATTAAGTCAATTGAAAGGTTGTTGTTCAAATCATTTCTAAATCCTGTTCAGCTGTAAAAACGAATTTCATACGTCGAGTCCTTTGATCAGACAACTGCTTGCAAAACAAACATTCATTCTCATCGACTCATGCACTTTGTGAAGTGTTTATAAAGAAACCGGTATTGTGGTAAAAACGTCATTTTGACTTTACCACGCAAAAAAAAAAATAAAATGATAAAATGTTTTCTTGTTCCATGCCCAGGTGCAAGAACAGGTACCTATAGAGCATTTTTGATCGCAGTCACGTCGACATCACCTTTATTTATAGAAACTGAGGCTGGAGTGGTTTGCTGTTTGCCCTTATATTAAATCTGACGTACCTGTGTTGGTTTGGTATCAATAAAACCACACTGTTATTGCTGTGATTCCTGAACAGTTGTAATTTCTTCATTTTTTTAGCGCACTTTTCCACTGAGGTTGATGAAAAAAACTTTCAGGTGAATCATGAACCCGTAATAACCTTACATGCGAAAAATCGGAGTAATAATTAAATTGAAACTGAAATCACTCTTTATATGTATTTGTAGTACTCGTGAATCTATTTTACTTAAGTGTTTGGATGTGAGATTTTATCCCACCTTGGGGCTACTGTAGTTAAAGTTTGCCATGCCATAGCGCTTACATTAACATTTTAGCGCTCTTTCAACCGTCAAATGCAGCAGGTAATTTATCTGCCATCCAACGTGAATGAGGTTTTACTCTGCAACCATTATTATGCGTTTTAGCCTAACCGTTATTTTCCCGTTATGTCTTAACTAATCATATCATCTTTCTGGTGTTTACCTGTCTTTCAAAACAATTGCTGTACGCTGGTCGGTTTCTACCCGCGATAGCAAATATTACTTGACCAGGTAGGTTGACCAGACAGACTTTCGAGGTGGATGCAGACACAAAGAGTACCGGTCACTTCAGTTGTCTGAGTGAATAAACTGCTAACTTCAGTGATCTTTGAAAGTTTGTAAACCAGACGTTCTTGGCGAGTACCAGCAAACCGTATCAAGTGAAGAACGATTTATTGTATTTTAAGTTTAGAACCTTTAATTGGTTGCATGTCAAAGCATCACATCACATGATTAACACACAGGCAAATGTTCCTCAACTAAGATCACCAATCGTCCATATTTTCCTGGCTACCAAAGTGTAAGCTTTACGCTCAGTTATTCCACACGGATATCAGTCTTATTGCATGGGGTACAGAACTATTTAGAAGACTAGAAAACCATTTCATATTTGGCGTTATTTCGACTGTGTATTTCACGGTCTGTATGCAGCAATATTTTCCCGTCACAACGTACAGTGGGCACTATTTGTGTCAATTTCAAAGGCATGAAATAAAAGGGTATTCACGCATTCTCTTGTGATATAACGCCGGCATCCCAGAAGTGAAATACTTTTTGTTTCTTTGTTTTCTCGTGAACCATTTTCTCAGTATACTTCAAGATATTTTTGCTCAAGTATTACTAGTATTGCAGAAACTGTTGGTGGTGTTTTGATGAGAGTCTCGAATTGTCTTTTGAATGTTTTTTTTCTTTTTTTCAAGGCCGAGGCACTTGCCTCAGTCATTTTTTTCGTTGTTGTTGTTTATAGTTATCATAATCTCCTTAATTACTTTGCAAGAAAATTTAACTATGGACGTTGTTTTAGTCAGAAATTTTTCATGGTCATTACCCGTCAGAAGTTTTTTCTGGCTATGGCCTTGTTTTTGGTGATCACACATACCACTGAGAAAATTGATCATGTTGATAGCAATCACTTATATTGCTTTTGTACTTTTCAACTGATGATGTTGGTCAGGAATCATGTCTGTATTTTATCATTGCCACATAATGACAGAACTGGCGATAACAACTTTAAGACCTCAAGAAGAACTTAAAAAGTATATATTATTGTTAAATTTCTGCTTACTTGTTAGGTCATCCCAATCTCAAATTTCTCCCAGTTTTCCGGAGGAGTCAGTCCATTCGGTGCCTAGCGTCTCTCGTGGCAGTTGAAAGACAAGATCATACAGTTCTGAAGAAAAATCTGCAGTGATTTTTTTTTCAGAAAGTAAAACTATTTCTTTAGGCAGAAACTAGTACGTGGGACGCATATATTTGCACTTCGTCAGTTGATCGATTAAAAAACACACTGTGTTCTCTTTAACATCGCAGACATGTTAGAATCTCTGATAGATTTTGTCCTCGAATTACTACTACCTTAATGAACATACATAATCAAACCCAATGAAGCGACCCTGTGGATTTCTCCCTGAAGCTGGGAGGTTAGTGATTATTTCACACTCGCCACGCTTTGTCAAGCTTGCTACTTGACCAAGAAATGTAAACGCAAAAACAAAGGAAATCGGCAAAGTGGAAAGCGGAGAAAGAATCTGCACAAACTGCAGAAAGATCACTCGATGCAAACTGTCGCCTCTATTTAAGTTCAAATCAATGAAGTACAGTTACGCCGGTCCTGTTGTTTCTTTAATGAACGTTACTATATGAGAAGCAAGTTTTATTTGTTTGTGGTTTTTCACAACTACCAGCTGAAACATTTCATAGATTGAACTCTGGCCTTTGCCTCTATCCTGTTCCTCAATACAAACTCACTGAGTCTTAACTAAGTAAATTACGGACCCAAAACTTGAGCGAGTGTCAAGTCAATGGCCTTCACAAACAATCTAGCTACCGTCGGTATCAAAGTTTATGTTCTAATCAAACAGAACACGCAGTGATTTCAAACCAAAACCCCAGTGATCTACAGTTAAAATAATAAACTGAAATACTTACCGTGTCGGATAAGCGTCCTAAACCGATCTAATTTATTTAAAAATCGAATTTGCGTCTTTTGTTTGAATCTGACGGTGAATTCAGTTTTACGATGTACGAACACATGTTTACCTGACCACATGTTCACGGCGACAAACTTCAGTCGCTCAATGTCTGATTTTGAACAAACCTAAGTTAAATACCAGTAAATTGAAACAAGCTAGAAGCGGGTATATTCCATTAATTGAACGCAGTTTTTGATTTACGAAGAAAACCGTGGTGAAGATTTCAAAAAAGGTTTCCTGCTTGTCCGCTACAAATATGCATGGAGAGCAAAATTCTCGAACTTATTGAAAAATGGCATTGAAATGTTCCTCAAATGTCTGTTAGAACTTCTTTTCCAAAGTCCCGAATTGCCCTTTTTGAAATGCAGTCTTATAATTATTTTAGTATTAGGGATTTCTTCAAGGGTTCTTAAGCTTAAATCGCAACTGATTTTGGAACCTCATCTCATCGAATTAGTTGTCAGTTTTCAACTGTGTTTGTCGAATAAATGGCTGGATATGACTTCATGTTCTCATCAAAAGATTTTTGTAGCTTCACTTAAGAGCATAGGTAATCCTGCTGAAAAAAAAAAGATTGAAAGAGGCAAATTCGTTTTTTTTTCTTTTTGCCAAATTCAGTAGGTTTTGTTCTGTGTCAATGGAGTGTAAAGGTCTATTTATAGAAATTATCCAAAGGATCATTCATGCGAGTGAGTTCCTCAGTTTCTCTTGGGCAAAATAAACATTATTTGTTAGAGTCGTCTTTGCATGAAATCATGGAACAGAAATGAAACTTATTGCTTGGACAACTCTTGTTGTTCAAACGAATTTCGTTCAAGACAAAATAACCTGTTAGAGTTGTTCCTTACTATTGTGAAGTTATAACACTCATTGTTGGGCAAAACGTGTTGTTATTAAATTCCGCTAAACAAAGTACTCGCTTATATCGTGCTGCTTAGTATAAAAGACTTTAAAAGGCATTTAGATTAAAGATAAAATGTAAATAGACGGATCATACGGTGATTTAAAGTTTTTCAAAAACGAAAATTTATTTTGGAAAAACAAAAGCCATATGTTTCCCCGTTTGTTATCGCGGCAAGTTACGCTTGTTGTTTGTGACTACCGATCGAAACATTCACCGTGCTTCGCTAACCTCGCAAATCTTTGCTCGACAAAATAAAGAGAATTCAGCCACCAGTTGGTTTGTGATACTTAAACATATCTCTGCTTTCCCAATCTTTTCATCGTTCCGTAGAGTCCGTAGACAGTGCGTAAGCTTTCAAAGGCGTCAATAAAAGGGAGAAGATTTCGTAATGAAGAATTGAATTTATGTCGGCTAACTTTACAGAACACCTCGCCTCTCTCTTTGTCTTTGCACTCAAAGACAAAGCAGAAAACAAAGCTAAAATGGTTTCCAGGCAATTTCTAAAGATGGCTAGAGAAATTTATTCACTTAATTGACTTCACAGGTTGGTCAATAGGTTTTGAAAGAAAACAACGAGAAAGAATATCAAATTAATAAATTATGTCTTGCGCGTATTAGAGACAGCAAATTCATTTCAAATAGCACTTTTTTTTTTATTCTGCTTTTCCTTTTATCGTACAAACTTATATCTTGCTCCTTTTTATATTATAAATGTCTTTTCGTCTTTACAATGGTTACGTCGGAGAATTTTGTACAAACATATGAACTATAGTTGCGATTACAGTCTTCTGCGTACGAATGTTGAAAATGAAGGCCTATTAAAATGACCGAAATTGCTATTGAACGTTCAATGCCACAGCTAAATATCTTCACAGAAGTTCCTCTTCTCTCGATAAACTAACATCTAGAGCTATGAAATTCGATTTAAAAAGTAACAATTTTTACCATTTAGCGTCCGTTCGGGTGTCTTGATTTTATATGGCGGTCCAAATCCCTTCGTCTTACCAACACTTTTCCGCAGTACTGACATTTGTAGGGAGTGTCCCCAACAGCGTGAAGGCGGATGTGTTTTGCCATGTTGCTCGGATCTCCGAACCTCTTTTGACAATATTTGCACTTTAGGGGCTTGTAGCCAGTGTGAATACGCATGTGAATTTTCAGCCCGTATTTACGCGTGTATAACTTGCCACAGAGCTCACACAGGTAGCCTTTATTAACTTTCTTCGAATTCAGATCGTTTATCATTTCCTCGTTGCAGCCTGTCTTCGGTTTGTCCGGCGTCATTTGATCTCCGTTCAAACTCGTTCCATCTTGGTTCGGTGTCGTTGAAGAGGAAGGCAGTCTGTTAACATTCTGTTCCGCTCCAAACATCATAGGGCCTGTCGGATTCATCACTGGTTGACCATTTAGCGATGGGAAACCCTGAGGAAATCCGTACTTGAAGAACGGCATCGAAGAAGGGCTGCAAAGCGGCGGTCTCGGCTGGAGGAGAAACGCTGGATTACTCAACATATCCATTTGATTTTGCGAGAAGGCGGAATCCTGAGATAGATTGCCGTATCTCATACCGTTAAGTCCATTTAGTTCGTTCAAAAGCGGTCGCGAGATTGAAGGAAATTCTGAAGAAACTGGCACGCTTCCAAGCTCCGGGCTCTTAAAGCCGTTGAAGCTCGCGGAGCTGAAAGGTTGTGACTGGTTAACTTGCGGCACGAGAGAAGTGTTTTTCAAGCCTTCCTTCATTCCGAACGTTTCCGCGGTGAAGGAGGGTAAACTCACTGGTGTTAGCGGCGTGAGAACGGGCTGGAGTTTGTCTGGAGACTTAACGACCTGCAGATCGGCGGAGCTTGAGTGCAGCGAGAAGGGTGGCGAGGCTTTAGATGACGAGCTTTCTCCTATGGAGCTTTGCAGCGATTTTGGGCTCTCCTTCATCATGAAGGAGTCAGCGTTGAAGTTGGAGAGAAATGGAAACTGATTCATGGCCAGTGATAGGTTGTTGAAGCCATTAAAACCATTTAAACCGTTTAAGCAACCCATGCTGTTGGATAAATTAAGTCCAGACGAAGAATGGCCCCCGTTAACCATGGGTTTATCGTCGTGAACTGAAACGTCGGATAAAAACGCGCTGCCATTATGATGGTGCGCGTTCCTGCTCGTTTCTCCGTCGTGTTTAAGGCTGAGCGGTGGGTCACTGTCCGGCTTTGATACCTGTATCCCGTCCGTATCCGAGTTGGGAGTTAGAAACAAAGTGCTCATTCTCGGCGGCCTGTTCGGCGGGTTGTTTCTACTTGGAAGGTAACTGGTGTGTGAGTGTGCTCGCTGAGTGTGAAGCAGGCTCTCTTTATAGCTCTTCCCACGGTTTGAGGCGCACTCAAATGCGATGTGCGTTTTAAGTGTGTTTGGGAATGCAAACACTTGCGAGCAGTGGTGACAAATATATTGGTATTCACCTGTGAAAGAACCGACAGGTGTAGCTAAAGTTAATGACACGTGCTAGTAAGCCAACCAATCAGAGCGGCGCTTCGCGGGACAGCCAAGCAGCGAGTCTATGACACGTGCGAGGCTCACTAGTTTCCCCCGCCTTCATCACTGGCTTAGAAGTTAAAATAATATCGGAGCTCGAGCGAGGAGGTTATTAATATTCAAAGGCACATTCATAATTAACCAACCATGCTGTAATTAGCTTCACAATTATTAGCTGGAGGAAGTCGGATTTTATTGAAATGAGTGATTTTTAAACGGTTTTAGGCGCTCTGTCAAGGCGCGCGAGTGTGTGCAATGCAAGGCCGAATCTGTCAACTGCACAGTAGAATCGCGATTAGTGCACCGCGCTAAGTGAATTTCACTGATTTTCGAGACAATAAACTTTGCCACGAGGGTCGCTCAGATCCTTTTGTTAGATCTTTTGTCAATGACTCCAGCCAATCAAATTACGCCGTCCGCTGTGCTTTCAAATCATTTCTCCGTTCATTGAGCGCCGTTGCCCGGGGGAAATCAGGAAGCGGTCAGAAAACGTGAGGTGAGCCTTTTGCAAACAGCTGAGCATCTCTGCAAGAGAGTACGCTGGAAAGCTGAACCAGCGAAGACCGGTAAATATGGAACGCTTTTCCACGCTTTTTGATTCAAAACTCTTCGTTTTACAGGTGTTGAATGGTGGCCGTACTGATTCCACGTGACCCGCCACTGGCTACGATGACAATTTGTTTAGTTCGCCCTTTGCTGCCTAAATATCCTAGAATTGCCACAAAGGGCTGGCTGTTCATCGCACACAATAGATGTATCACGCTTTATACATATATAATTTTGACACGCGGCCGAGAAGAGAACTCTTTTGTCCTTGGAATGTATCTTAAGCTAACAGATGCGTAAGTAACTTCGAGGGCTCGAAGCGTGCAAATTCGTCTTCCTTCGGTACACACGGATAACTTGGACCGGTTAAGCGCCCTCACCAGCGAACTAAAAAGTCACCACGAAAGATGAAACGGGTGAGCCATTTTAGTTAATGATTTGAGGCATCCGGGTACCGACCAACAGAGAAAAGACTTTAAATGACTTACGGTAGTCACATAAACAGAACTGATAACTCGATGCACGTGTTACATTGTTCGTTCAAGCGCCACAATATAGGTACCTAGGAACTACAGAATGTTTTGTTCGGCTAGGGCTTAATGTGAGAGAATGTACCCTGAAGAAGGACAACAAAAGTTACCAGCACCTAGGTAAATATCATCTGCACAATTAAGTGAGCAATTACAAGTTTAAAATCCCGCGCAACCTTTCTCTGTATAAGGATTCGGTCGCGCTCACGACTTTAACATCAACGACGCGTGGAAATGCGGAGCAATTCTGCACCGCTTTTGCAGATTATTCTAAACAAGAGCTCTATGTCGTTCTTGAAGCTTGAGCTTGCTGCAAAAACTCACTTTTCCAATGCTAGGGTGTCTTAATAAAATTCCATTAGTCTTCCGCAAATCATGGTATTTTAACATCGAAATGATCGTGATAATTTACTGGTTGTGCTCGCGCTTTGCTAAGATTTGCTGAAGTCAGGCGTGATAAGCGATCCGCGTGTAGTTACCCTTTCTAAAAACAAAGACAGTTTCGCTTTAATTCTGGAGGTCGGCTTAACCAAAAAATCTATGGATCAGCTGATTTGCGAACCTTTGAAGAAACAATAAGTTTTCATAACTGAATTCACCCTGGCTGTCCCGCGTGCCGAGAAACCGGTATCTATCGATTGGATATTTACCCCCAAGTTTATTTTACTTCATAAGAGGTGTCACAAATACAAACGCCGGGTGCTTAACTTTTCTGGTGCCTCGAATCGACAGAACTTAAAGTGACAGGAAAGAAAACTTGGGTTCCGTAAAACTTCTCGTTGACAACAGCTTCAAATCTCAGAGGAAATCGCCGCATTCAGAGATCGTCTATTCAATAAATTAGTGTAGTAATTTCAAGTTTTATTTTTGCAAACAATTTCGCACCCTTCCCAAACGTGTACAACTTGTTTGTGGAAGGATTTTTCTGCTCTGCAGAAAGTCCGTGCCGGTGGCGTTTAGCGAAATATAGCTCTCCGCACGAGCAAATTTCAGCCACGTTCAGGTAAATTCCCTCAGGCGCTCATCCCATTTTAATGCTTCTTTTGTTCTTTAGAGTTCACTTTGCCAATGAGAAGCGTTTCGTTCTTACTCAAATCACTGCACCTGAGTACATGTCAGTCGTTCTTTCAAGATAATGTTTGCGGGGTTTTTTGCGTGACGGAAATCTGGGTTTAAAAAATCGATCATCTAATCTTAAATTATCACCGTTAGTTTCACGCATTCACTGCTATTCGAACTCTTCACCCTCACTCAAGAATTACCAATGAATTCGACTGAAAAATGTTATTTTTGCTGCGTATTGCAGGGCGATATCTGACTGACAATTGCAAAATATACCAAATTATCTACCAGTCAACACAGGTCCCAATAAAATTTGTCCGGCGTTCTGTTCTTGTGTTTTATTTTATATGCTCATGGACTTAAAGTGCGACGTGTTACGGTAACTTGAAAAACCACAAAAGAAACAGAGAAGATTAACATAAACAGAGGTGACCTGTTGTGAAGAATGTAAAAGTTTTGGATAAGTTGCAAGGTATCGAGTTTTTTCTTTCCTTAATTAAAACGTGTGCTGAAAAGAATAATAACTTTTCGCTGTAGAAAACAGCTAAATTAAAGTTCAAACTTGCAAAAGCTGTTAATAAGTCAAAACATAAGCAAAAATAGACAATCAAGTATAACTGAATGTTAATTGCGTAAGATAGCATCTTTTTGAAAAGAACACCGTCTCAATGAGGTACACGGATAATTTGAAATGAAGAAATGACAGGAAACCTTTTATTGTCCCCGTTATTGAAAGCTTTACGTAACTAGCACATCAGAGTCAATAAAGAAATCGTCCAAAAAATCACAAGAACCGGTTTGTTTTGACAGATAGGTAAGACTGTCTGTCACGACAAAATGACAAATATATGTAGACATCCAAGACATGATAATAGAAAAACGAAGCAATTTAATCAGATTTTAAAGATTTTCTAGTCTAAGGGGCCATCAGCGCCTCTGCACCGTTCCAATGAAAAACATTTTTAAACTTCTTGAAAATACTTCACTGTGAATTGCATCAATGGTCACCCCTCGATTTTAATTTAACTTTAAATTGCCTTGATAGTTATATTGCCCCTAAGTTGAAACAACGGGGCTGGCGCCCTCAACGATTTGTTTGCCCTCTGAAACCATGTGGTCGACCGCCGAGGCTTCCGCCCACTACCGTTGCGAGCAGAGCGAAGTTTTCGCTACGGTCATTTTTTTCTTTTAGCGGCCGAATTTTGCTCCCAAGCGACTTTTTCAATGCAAGAGAACCCGGGTTTGATTTCCATCGACGTTCAATAAGACTAACTATTGTTTACAGGCGATTGGTGGCAATTTGTATTATCGAATTTAAAAAAAGTGTTTGCGGAACAATTGACTTAAATACATCTCACGGCACGGTTAGCGATTTGCAATGCGCGCTCTGTTTTGTTTGTCTTCAAAGACAAAGAAATCACATGTTACTGAAACAATGGGGATACCAGGTTAACAGCTTGCTTTGCTTAGTAGCGGAAGGCCCAGTACATGCTAACAACTGCAGTCAAAATGAGCAAATACATTTTCGCGAGCCCCCGCGTTGAAACACCCATCTCGCATATAGGAATCTCTACTGTCACTGATTAAATAAGCACACTGCTAACAGAGAAGCGTAGTTTTTTACACGACTGTTTTCAAACACGAGAAACTTAAGAACACTTTCATTTCAAACAGCAATGAAATAGCTACAAAAGAAACAACCCTGGCTATTTTTGTAGCTTATTTTTTCCCTAGGAAAGAAATTGACCATTACTCTCATCGAAATAACTGTGCTTGATTAAAACCGAAGAAACTGTTAAGCTACCGTTTAAGCTATTTTTCAAATAAATTGAGTTCCCCCAAAATGTTAAACTATGTAAAGAGGGAAATGTGGAGTTAGAATTACAAAACTTTGTTTACTCTGACGTGAGCTGAAATTAATTACCACGAAGGCTTTCAGCCTTATTGAAAGACCGTCCATGTAACTCTTAATGCTATGTTGATTAGAAAGTCTCTTTTTGTTTTCTTTAGAAGATTTATTTTCCTGTTTTTTTTTTTCCTCTGTAAAGTTGCTTTCGTGCAAATGCAGTCTTAACAAAGCAATTATTTTACTCTTAAGCCTTTCCCCTGAAATCGGTTTCTGGGCACGTTTTTAGGCTGAAGCAAGACTTCCTTGGCAATTCAAGGAAAGAAACCTAGTTGAGTTTGTCATTAATTTAAAAATAGGCCGTATTTTTTTCACGATTTGCTTCGACGGATGTTAACTTAAGCTTGCTTAGTATTAATCCTTATCTCTTTTGTCATCCGAACTTGGTGCAAAGTAATGCTAATTTCGAAGAAAAAACTAAATGCGACTGAAATGGAATACTCCGCCAAACGCCAGTCTGAAACGTACAACTAAGTACGGTTGATAGATTTCGTGGTGCGAAGTTTACACAAAAGTACATCGTGTTTACAGGAGTATTAAAATGTCGTTTCTATCAAATTAGTTCATATGACAGGTGGTGTATTCATGATAATCATCTATAACCATTTTGGACCGTTAATGATACAAAAACTCCAGTCAAACAACCATGCCCTAAATTTACTAAGTGTAGAAATCGTATTAGAAAGTCTCCATTATGTCCCGAAACACAAGCTGGAGATATTTTTCCGTGTGAACATATTTATTGAAGTTCACGGTAGAAAGTAAGGTTTTCAGTTCGTCTTCTTCAGCTATCTCCTGCAGAGCCCTTGAGGACAATCAGTGATTTCGTCTATGTTGCCAAATAGAGTACTTCTTTCGTGACTTGCATTCAGGAATTTCATTCAATGGTTGAAAAAGAGATCTCTTTGGCAGCTCATTGCTTGCCATTTACATGGCCCGATACTATTTTAGTCACGTATCGAGAAGAAAGATTTCATTTCTCAAAAGGTTGAACTAAAATAACTGACTATGTTGCTGTGTCAAAGTGATTTTCCAGGCGAGTGACTTTGTACAATACACCACATGTCTGTGGGTTATCTTGGTGGTCATACACCGGCTGTTTTTGCCCAGTAACAAGCGACCCGACCCACTTATTTATAATCTTTATACTGGAGCCTCGGGGGGCGTTTATTTTTAGATCGTTTTGAATATTTAGCCCATGGGTGGAAGCTTGTGCATTTCGGTGATAAACTGGGCGTTGCCGTAATCTTAAAAGAAAGTTCGCCGAATTTAAGTTAGAGCAGCTTGCCTGGTGTCTTGTTAAGACAAATCGAAACAGATAGGTAACAGAGCAATTTCAGGGTAAAATCCTGTTATGGTCTTGTGTAGTTAGTGTCACCAATGCTTTATTTAATTAATTTGGCCCTTTAACAGACGTCTAGTAAAATTGAGTAAGGTGAATCGAACCGACTTGTCATGGAGCTGAAATTTAATTTTCCAAATGCTTTGATTCGCGGTTCAACAAAAAGGTGTCTTCTTATCAAGAGAGATTATTCACCCTGTTATCACTGGCTGGCCTGTGTTGAACTTTTTTAGAAATCTTGATAATAGCTGTTATTATTAGAAGCGCTAGCCAAAACAGCACTTTACAAGATAGATTAGTTTCCATTCGAACAATAAAACCACATGTTAGTTTCCGACTTCAAGAATCTTCGATCACGCTACCTCCCGCGCTCACCTTCTGTACAACGAGCGTGTGTTTAATGAAGGAAAATAGCACCAAAATTATCTGCAAAGACAAAAACCTGGAAAGATAGAGAAGGAAAGAAACCCCCTTGTTCTTAGCTTTTGGCTTTTCTCTTCATAATCTAGCGATGATATTTTTCTGTTCAATGCGCGTAGGAAACCAACCTTTCTAAATTGAGAACAAAAAGGTGTGAAGCAAAGTAACGAACAAAAGACTTGTTACGCAAATGCTAGCGGAGAAGAGATAGTCTGAGTCTTTCATCGGAACAATGCTACAATACAAGATTACACAAGTCGTAAACAATACGACAAAGAACTTTTGAATAAGACATCTTGCACCGCGCGTTAAACTTTCTTTTAAAACCTAAGCTTGCTTATCTTATAGATTGAAAAAAGAAAAACAGATTAATGAAGATGATGCAACTAATTTTAAGACCAGATGAGGTATCCTCCAAGGCGCGAGATTAAGTTCCGGGCAAGACGGTTTCTTTCTTCTGCCAATCCCGTCTAAGCTAATATTGGCTGTTATTTAGGCCTCTAATAATGATAAGACTTAACTAGCAAAGTTAACAGCTAGCAAGCTAACTTTTCGATGATGACAATCGGACGGTTAATAGCCACTGCAATGCGCCATTTCGAGTCTCGTAAAAAGCGAACCCCGGGCCTTTTTAGAGACAGAACAGATCTGGATTTGAAAAATACCTCTTAACACTCAATTACATCAAATCAGTAGAACAATACAAACACATGCTACGGGGTATTATGTATGTTTAGCTCTAGACACAATAAAAATACCTCAAGAACGGCCGGGTCTGCTAAGTAACGGCTCGCTCTGTAACACACACAATAGCCTGTTGTGCGGCGATAATAATGAATCATTCTCACAAAACGGCGGATTTGACGGCACTTAAAGACGATCGTGAAATTGTTCTGAATAGTTATTTAAGCGATAAGATTAGCAATTTCAAATGTGGAGATAAAAAAGACCCTTGGAAACAGGACGCGTACGCGAGTTCGCTCGCTCGCTCGCTGTACTTGAAGACAATTTTAAGCAGACTCTATTCGCTTTTCGTAATTTATCTCATGGTGGTCGTATTAAGGAAGTGAGTTTATAAAGAAAATAAAGGTTGGAGACTCCAAAATGTGGTTGTTGCCTGCGTTAGTTTAACGAGAAGGTTGACGGTCGGATTAACGGCTTTAGCAGATAAGAAACTAACTTGGCGCTAAGCAACATAAAAAAACGTTTGTGTTGGCGCGATGGCCGCAGGCAGGGTTCGGCAGTTAAGTTTTTTACGGCAACATCTGTTGCCATGGACCTAAGTTAGTTCTCAAAGAGGCCGTCTAATTAAAGAAATAAATCAAATTACAAATGCGCAATATTTAGCGATGGTGCCTACTATTGTTAGTGCGAAAGTAGCCTCGTCCACAAGTTCATGAGATGGGCTGCAGCGCGAAATCGGCGGAGCGAAAACAAGGAGAGAGAGGCTTGGTTCGAGGAGTCTTCCCGCGCCGCGCTTCTCCACAATTTTTTTCGCGCTCTCTTTTTCGCGCTGCTCCCTATCTTAACGCCTGGAAGAGGCTAGAACGAAAGCGTTCTGCAAATCAGGAGATGCGGGAATGAGGGAATTCTGCGGGAATGCACCTAATTCTAAAGGCAAAACACCTTGAGAGAACGCGTAATGATGATTAATGAAGCCATCAAGAAAAGACTAGCGTGCAGACGCCTGGAATTTGCACGGAAAAGGTCAGTTTCAGTCGCATGCTTGGACAGAAAATGTTTCTTGAACATATGTTAACAGTTAAATAACATTAGCAAGAAAGTACTAGTAGTACATTGATTGGCTGGAAACAGTTAATGATAACGTTTCATGCACTTTCTAGCATGGTAATCGATTGGATAAAACTATAGTTTGAAGCACAGATTAGCGAGGGATTACGCGTGCTCTGATTGGCTGAGTTTTATATTCAAAATAACGTTTGTATAAAAAAACTAACATATAAGAGTTCTGATTGGGTAAAACAGTGGTTTGATAAAAGCACAGATTAACCGGAGAGTAAGTATGCTCCGATTGGCTACGCTGTTCGAAATAACGTGCTCTTATTGGCTGGGCTTTATATTAGAAATAACGTTTTTATAAAACAACTAACATTTAATGGCTCTGATTGGGTGAAACAGTGGTTTGATAAAAGCACAGATTAACAGGGGAGTTAGTGTGCTCTGATTGGCTAAGCTATTCGAAATTACCCCCTCTGATTGAGTGACAGACTGATAAAAGCACAGAATAGAGAATCTTTGAAAGATTTAATCAAGAAAGAATTCTTACCTTCGTTTACTCTCGGGGTCACGAGATTTGGAATCCTAAGACTTCGACAAAGTCCTTCAGTCGGCCATATTAGCAGCTCCTCGCCCCGGGCCACTCTGTCAATGGTGCGAAAGAAAAACGAGCCAGCGCTCAAGAACACCTCTACATTTTGCTCCTCGGGGCAGCGAGCGAAGTTCATAAAAGGGACCCATGAAAGATGGCGGTCTACGACCCAGATAAGTTGTCCACATCTGTAAGTTACCTAAAAACGACGGGTTGAAAAGCCCAGCAACAAAAATATTAATATGACAAATTCCACAGCGCACCGCGCCTCTGGTAAATATGTTAGTTAGGGAAACTACATATTTTCTAAGCAAAAACGTAAGAACAGAGGCGTTTTATTTCTATTTGTAGTAATGGCCAGTCCCCACCCACTTCTAACAACCATGCCAGAACTAAATGATTCAAATTTCTAATTTTTAAATCAAATTTTATTAAAATGAAACTTTTGATGATAGAGATACAGATTAAAATAGCATGAGAATTAACGACCGCTAAGTTTCTGAGCGAAATTCGGAGAGACGAGGAGATGATGATGTAATCGAGAAAAGATATAAGGACTCACTGTCCACGGCCTAAACGAGAACTGAAGCTCCTTACAAGCCCTTCCACGTCCCACAAGCTATCCCCCGATTATGGCTCCTGCCCCTTTCTATGTTTTTTGTACCCGTGAAACATCAGGGCCAGGTCGTTCAAAGCCACATATAGCTAACCCAGGATTAACGAGAATTTTGATTTCAGTTTGTAACCTTGCGGATAAGGTTTTCTGTTTATATTGTTTGGCCTTCTCTTTTAAGTTTGAATAACCTCAAACTACACAAAACATAAGTTGTGGAAAACATTTTTATACAGGAAAACTTTATACTTCGGTTAACTTTTAATCCTGAGATAGCGTTAAGCGTTAGTTAACAACCCGGCCCAGTTGTTTACCATTTATACAAGTAAATTAAAAGGGTCGACTTACAGTTTGAAACAATCAGGTAAACAAAAACTGTGAACGGAAATTCCGGACCACATTTGGCGTTTACCATTTATCCATTGTTACAGTAGGAACGCTCGAAACTGTGCTGAATAGCCGCTTAGAGATGGACTTTTGTATTTTGAGTGGGGAGGGGGATAGGCAATTTTCTGGGTCATGGAGTTTTTTTCCTCATTGTTAGGTTGGGCATAATTTTTTTCTCGGTGGGCAATAGCTTGTGCAAGATTTTCTTCAAAGCGGCAAACACAGGGACCTGGAAAGTACAGAGCACTCAATTTTTCCCCATGGCTCCCCTTGCATGATCTTTTCTCAGCAGTTTTTGCTGTGCAAGAATTTTTTGTTGTTGGAAATTACCCAACCCTCCGCCCCCCCCCCCAACCCCCTCCCCCATCGGAAAAGTGATGGTCCGTCCCTTATTGGAGTTGAAACAGGTGGAAAGCTTGGAGTTGACAGATGAATGCTAATGGTGAAAATATTTTCCATTCCGGCGGATTTTCCGTTCGGAAGCTTTGAATTATCTTTCAATAAGTTACATTTACTTCGGTGATTTGTCTGTCGGTCAAGGTCAAAAAATTTTTACATCTACAATGTAAATTCTAAAATCTCTGGAATTTCTGGGTAAATTAATGGTAAACACCCTAAGTATTTCATTTTTAACAACATTGTTCCGAATGGTCATATGCATGGAGATCGAGTTATTAAATTTTTTAACCGAGTTAAAAATATAAAGAGCAGATACCCAAGCTAAAATTAAAATCTGAAAGGGATATCATGGGGAGCATTCATTGGCTCTGTTATGTAAAGATCTCATGGTCGACATCACTTCTCTTACCTCCAGAATGTAATCCAAGTGTTTATGTTCATTGGTTTTTAAGAGGATGTTTAACGGTCCTTCGTAAGGTCCAAAGGTCAATGAAGAAGGAATGGACGATGCTGCGAAAACCCCGGAATATCTCTGAACTTTTTCAATCTCGGACCAGTGGACTAGGTACATCATGTAACGCGTCACGTAACAGCACACCTGTGACGAAGAGATGAGACAAAAAAGAAGCTAATTCAATTCGAGTATCCCAACGAAAATAGCTCTCCCCAGCTGACTTTCTTCGTATGCCAGCCGGGTAAACATGGGCGTTAACAAGGATTACGTAATACATGGCTCTAAACACACTAACCCAAGAACGATGATTATTAACAAAATGTTCATATTTTTGTCTGGTACCCGAAGAAGCACACCAGTGAATGAATTAAATTTGTATACAATAAAATGAAATAGAAATAATAGTCATGAAATATTTAAACTCGACAGACGTGATCACAAGCGACTTTAATGCTGTAGTTGTGAAAAAATGCGCGCGAGCGTAAGAAAGTCGTGTTTTCGTTTACGCACAATGACGTAATTCACGGAAACAACTATGCGTTCACTCGCTACTTGATATATGAGAAACGACGTTTGCCCAGATAAAACTCTCTGTAACTTTTCAACTTGCAATTGCAGGATAGGTTTTAGTAGCACTAAATTGGTTTGAGGGTGGTGTTAGGATCAGTATGTTGAGTTTGTGGGTAAGACACCTCTCTCTCTCTCACTCTCTCTTAGGTGGCCGTTAACCTAAAAACACACCATTTTTTCAAACCTTTCCTCGGGGTAAGATTTAAATCCAAACCATGGCAAAGTATACATTTTTAGAAAGCTTAAAGACCATAAGGAAATATTTTTGTACCCTAGAACTGTATTGTAACCTGACACCGGCTGATTAAATCTGCCACCAGCTGAGGAATGTCAGGGCTTACTTGAGAAAAGATAACTCCTACAAGAACTGATCAAAATGAATAACTTTTACATTTTTTAAAAGAAGACAAAAAGTTTACTGTTTTAAGAGGAGAGATTTTTGAAAAATTTAAAGGACATGAAATGGTGGCCAGTTAAATCTGATACAGAAAATCCAGCATACGTTTCAATCCATAACTTCAACAAAATGCACTGGATGGAAAAGATCTCTGCTTAAACACAAAACCTACTCAGAACAACAAATCCTGAAAATTTCAGTCTCATTGGACAAAGCCTTCTCAAAATATTTTTTCTCAAGGGGAAAAATAACTCGTTTTGAGAAAAAGATCTTTGAACTAACAGTAACAGAAATTCTCAAAATAAAACTTCAATACCTCAAGATTCAAATTTCGATAAAAACAAAACTGCGAATTTTTTTTTACAGAATATTCTGTTGACCCCCGCCTTAAGGAGCCCCTCCCCGCCCTGGAGTATAAATGGGCATCAGCGGTTTGTTTGGACAACCTTTCAGAATGCTGTCGGAGTATGTGATGGGCTACCGTACCATCTTTGGTCGCCGGAATGGCAAACAGTAACTACTGGCCACTTTATGCTTCAGTTTCGGAGTTGCAACTGAGTCCCAAGAGCTATGAGCTGGTAAGTTTTAAAACGCTATATTTCAGCTGAAGAAACTCGACTTCTATCCTAACAGGCATCGTTTATCCATGATCTCTTCAATAAAGCGTTGCTTAATCCTACTGCTATTCTGTGAAAGAATTCACTTCGGCCGTAAGAACGGCTCCTGATTCAATCTTCTTCCCAGGGCTTTTCTATTGAGGTTTGGAAGGGAAAAGCACTGGGAACGAGGCTACACTTGATTAAACTCTGAATTTGTACGAAAACTCGGGGAACACCAAACGCTACTACATCAATATAGAGACATAACTGATACGTCGTATGTTACTTAGCGACCACTCCTATGAACCTCTTTTGTTCAGTGCAGACCTCAGCTCGGAGACGGGATTCCGACCGACATACAGATTCTCCGTACCGATCTATTAATCTTGCTGAGGCTCCATTAAGGGAGGGGGGGTATCCCACATCCCTTTAATTTTTGGCCTTAAGCTGCAGTATACCTTCAGGGGTGTCTCGCGCGCAAGCGATATAGTGCGTGCAGTTTAAGCTGTAGATACCTAAACCCCTATATCAAATTAAAGCTTATGGAGCTGGCTATCAAACTATACCAAGAATTTTGAAAGAAAATGAATTGTCGAATTTTTCACGACCA
>Ga0126339_10000824_pt1 | contig 18993 bp, 25 predicted proteins | sample OrbTmetagenome_2_FD_92532 | JGI IMG/M metagenome (GOLD analysis project Ga0126339, IMG submission 92532) | Coral microbial communities from Petempiche,Puerto Morelos, Mexico - Orbicella T R C metagenome | ecosystem: Host-associated > Invertebrates > Cnidaria > Coral | place: Petempiche,Puerto...
AAAGACAGGGTAAAAATCATTTAAGCTTATCAAAATCAAGTATTTGGGAGTTTCTTTCCAAGTTTATGTGCATTTCACATCCCACTTAGAGTTCAGATCAATGTACTAAAATAAACAAGACAACTATAGAGAACACAACTTTAATCTAAACTTAACTTGATGCCGGTTGAACATGGACAACTCAACATGAAAAACTTAAGTGTTTAAACTGCAAAGCGGTGAATGAAGGTCCTGCTTGATTGAACGTTGGATCTCAAAGCAGATCTAATCAGCCAAACTTGAAAAGTAAAACGATAATACGTCACTACTGCAAGGCTGACACAACATCGTAGAGTTATAACAATATTTCAGCTCGCCTCGGGTTTAGATGTTACTAAATTATAAAAATGAAATTACAATATTATACAATGGTGCCGATGTTTGTCTTGTATTCAATAGCTGTTTCGTTCATTAAAAGTTGTTTGTTTCGCTCATATAAGCCCATTGAGGTCGAGGAATAAGACACATTCCCATCAAAGCTTACCACATTAGCTTTTCAGGTCACTTTCCAGCAAACAAATGCACATTTCCTGGTCATTTTGAACGCCTGGACGACTCAAATGCTCCTGAAATTCAGTCTTTAAGTTGGCCATAGTACTAATTCGAACATTCGAAGTCAACTCCACTTCAATTTAGCGAAACACCTTATATTAATGGTCGTGTAAAAGCTGCAAAATCATCAATATTCGGGCTGGCACGATGCACGCATTGAGTAGTAGGCTCGCACTGACTGCAAGGTTACTATTCCAATATGGTGTCGGGCTCAGTTACTATTCCAATATGGCATCGGGCGCGGTTACTATTCCAACCTGGCGTCAGACTCAGGCGCTCTCATTCAGGCCGACTAATTACAAGCAGTGTCTATACCTAAGTGAGTGAGTGAGTGAGTGACACATTTGCATATCGGAGTCCCTGCAACAAACACGTTTCTACACTTTGCGTATCCACGAGTTTAAAAAGTGTTTGAAAAAATGTAAAGCTAATAAAAAGCCTTTAAGAAATTTTGCCGCTTTTGGGGGAGGGTGTTTTGAAAAAAGTCTGAAATATTCTGACAGATTTTCAAGAAGTTGTTCCGCCTTTATAAAAACGTATATGGAAGAGATGGAAGATTATGAAAAAGAAGTATTTCTTGCCTTCTTTGGCGGGAGCGTCGTGTTTGGGGACTTATTCACTGCCGCTATTATGTATTGTCTCTATTTAAGACAAAGCAATTAAAGCTTTGCAAGTATTTGGTAAAATGGGACGTGGCAGGAATGGTTTTCTCAATGCAAGCCACATGAAAAACAAAAGATTGAAAAAGGCAATGAAAGAAGAGCCTTACTGGGGCTTGGTAAAAATACATAAAGAGAAAAGCCGTCAACAGAGGGTACATCTGTTGGAAACACCGTTGGTTGAATTAATGCAAAGTTTAGACCCACAAGAAGTGGTCAAGTGACTTTTGAAATAATCAGCCAATATTCTCTTGTCAAAAAAAAATATAAACATGCCTCGAGCAATCAGCTTTTTTTTACTCTAGTGGTGTTACTTCTAGTGGTGTTACTGTCATGCATGACGTTGAGTGACAGACCAACAAAGGTCGCAAAACCCTCGTCGGGGGTGCTCGGTGGCTGTTGCCTAGCCCAGGCTAGGGCTTCTCCCGCTGCTGACAAGGCGGCTGTCATTCCCATTGAACCTCTGGGACAGAGGTTGAAATCCCGAGGGATCTCTGAGCACCCCTGTTGCCAGTAGGGCTGGAGTGGGTTCACCCAGGGGTACTGTCTACTGGAAGACATCCCCCACCACTCCTAACAAAGCGCCTGCACATGCCGTATCAGGAATCACAGGTGGCCACCCTGACATCCAAAAGCACTGCCATTTGCTTCGCTAACAATTGGTTATGCAAATCACATATTTATATGGCTTGGTCAGGCTTTCTGCATACTTGTGGTACTCTTTCTCTGTCATTCGCTGCACATGCGCAGAAAAATGAGAAATTAATTTGGAAAGACGTAATTGTTGCCGGGTATTAATTAGCTGCCTCAGACAAGGCATCGACGACTTCGCATGTAATATCACACACATTTTTTTGCCACTCTGGTGTGAAATATTTATTCACAAGAAACACAATCAAGTGTAAACAGACGATCAAGTTTTTATAATATGCAAATGGCATCATGTGTTTTCAAATGTTAATTCAAAGCCACGGGGTTGGTTATTTTTTTATCAGTTCGGCTTCAACTTTGCCGTGGATCTCTTTCTCTAGTTTGTCAGCATCAACAATCGTTCCGCTCGACGGTTGTCCAAGCAGCTTGGCTTGTACTTGTTCTTTCAGGATGTTGTACTGCTGAGACTCGGAAAGAATGTCAAACTCGTGGGCAGACACGGCGTTGTTATTCGAGGCTTTGGATAACAATCTGTTGACTGTGTCACGTTTGGCGACAGCGAGTGTGGTAATCTCTTGATGCTTTTTAATTTTCGCCTCAAGCTTTCTGCGGGCGATTATCAGCCCTGAAGAAACAAGAGCAAAACATCTGCTGACGCTGCCTAATGGAACTGTGGCTGGCAGGCCAACCACAGACAGAGCCGAGCCAAGGCTCACACTTGAAAACACTGCAGAGAGAACACTTGAGCCCGCAGCACTCCAATTAACAAATTTTTTGGCCCGTTTGTATTTTTTCGCAACAAGGCGATAGTGTCTGACTTCTTGGCCCAAAGTGTTGGCCATCTTGTTGATCTTTTGCAAACGGAAATTTTCAGCAGGCACCGTCAGTACGGGATAGAGAGGCTCCTCAGGAGGAGCGGAAGGCAGAACGTTCGCAGACGACATAGTATATAAAGCTTTAATTAATTTCTAATTCAAATTCCAGAGGCATACCTTTAAAATCAAAGAGCTCGCCATGTTCATGTTTGACGCTGACAGTTATGCTATTTACATGGGCATCTGTGGAGCAGTCACGCAACACCTGTTACGGGGTAGAATCGTAGCTTACTTTTGCATAAGGCAAACCTTTTATGTCAAATCTAGCCAAAAGGTCTGATCTCTTACCGTTTAAAAAGTTTGTATTTTTGTTGAGCAGATCGCAATGAGTAAAATATGTCATTGGAGATGTAAGCCGTTTTATGAATGTTTTCAATCTTAAATTCCTCCCAATACCAAGCAAATGAGCAAAATCATGGTCAAGGGTAATTGGTTTTAACCCAACATTTTTTATTACTAGCTGACCAAAAGGTTGATTTGTTTCTGTTTCCAGTTTGTAATTATAATTTTCGAATATGTCGTCTATTTCTTTTGCCAAGCTCTCTAAAGTGTAATGCCCTGGAGGAATTTTAGAAACATTCTTAGCTGTAGAATCTTGAGTTCCCAACTCAGCTGAACCTTCATTTTTCAGATTGTGCCAGCTATTGTACAAACTGCAAGAGAGGAGTCTGATGAAATGTACCTTTGGGAGCAGTTCCTCAAAGTACACAGTTTCTCTGTTATTTTTTGCAACAATCGTAAGCACAACCATTGTATTGTACAAAAATAGAATATTCGAAATGGACAGCGCTGCGTTCAAAGACTTCCAAAGATAGGTGCAAAGGCCTGATATGAAAGCCAAAAAAGCCACAGCCCAGACAAACGCGTGGGCTGAATTCACAAAACAGTTCCCGAATGCTGATAAAAACCAATTTGTGGCGCAAATCAACATCGAAGAAAAGCGTAACATCACAGCAGAAATGTTCTTCAAAGAAGGGCCAGGCTCTCTCCAAAGCATGTTTGGTTCAGACAGGTGCTACTGGAATCAAAAATGAAAGCTGCTCTTGGTTTGGCAGGCACAGCAGGCTTTCTGTATCAATTGTCGCCAATGAAAACCAAAAAAGCGCTGGCCATACCCGCTGTAAATTTTGCAGAAACACCTGCAAGCCTGAAAAAAATTCTCAACCAACCCATAAACATCTATGTGACCCCAGACGTCGTCTTCATGAGAAAATTCAGAGAAATCTTTCAACAAACCAAGCTAAGGTACAGCACGGTGGCCAAATCGAAACGCTGGCTGGGGGGCCCTCGCATGCAATATTGGCCACAGCAGCTCAACTTTGCCATGTTTTGTGCAACACAGGGCTGCAGAATTTCATGTGAAATATTTGACAGAGGCATGACACTACTGCCACAAATAAGAGCATTTTTCAAATTCCATGTGTATTTCACAGTAAGACGAATTTTGTACCAGCTTGGCGGAATTCAGAGCATTAGCACTTTGCCAGGTGACCCAACCTTCGACAAATCCAACGACCATTACCACGTGGCTTCATACAAAAGGATCTGCGATGAGTTTGGCGTAGATTCATCCGGCAATTTTCACTTCACACACGGGGCCAACCACGGGCTGGGAAGCATATATTTTTGTGTCAGGCCGCCCAACGAAAACAGAAAACCCGTACCCAGGCTACATATAATTTAGTGATGAAGGTGGGAAAGCAATCAAAGGAAACCTGATTTCTTTCATTGAACCGGAGGATGTGCCCCAGCACGACTGGTTCACCCCCAACACAGCCTCTGGGTTGACGCAGGCAGGTCTGGCGTGCATAAACCAGTCAATCAAAGCGTTCGTGCATTGCATCTTGGGCGTGCAGGTCAACATGCGAAGCAGTATTCTTGGCCAAGGCGGCCGGGCGAAAGAAGCCTAGAGCAAGTTCTTGGTGCTGATGGAAGACGCAATCAGACAGCCCGACCTGACCCAGAGCGTGCAAAGGTACCAGCTGGCGGTAGATGAAGCCAAGGTAAGACTCAACCTGGCGGTCTGCCTGGGTGCGTGGCTGATGCCTGCAAGAATGATCATCAACACTGAAACCACAGTGGGGTACAATGAAGCTGGGGGTCAACAACCAGGTAAACCCAGGCACAAAAAAAGCCGTGCTCAAACTCGTGGCAGTCGGCCCATCAAAAATAAACCCGCCCAATAGCCACCCATCCAACCCAATACACAAAGCAGCCATGGCTGCCCAAACAGGCAAGCCGCAGCCAAAAAAAGATGAGCCCACGGCACAAGAAGCGCCCTCGCCCCAAGAGGAGCAAACAACGAGCCAACATGAAATCAACAAAACAGCTGTGATAATAGGGAGCGTAGGGGTCATGGCGTTGATCTTAATCGCCTTGCATTAGGCCCGTTTTTTGATATATTTTTCGAAAATAAACAAAACAGCCGCCAACATCAGAAGCCAGGTGTGCTCGGCAAGATAGCCAACCACCTGCCTGGCCGTTTTGAAAAAAAAGCTAGCGACCTGACTGATCAGCCCGGGGAGGAGGGACCCCAGCTTCATGCCAATTTCTTTGAGGCCGGCCTCCAAAGCTTTGCCAGTGGCTTTCTAAGTGTTTGTAACCATGCCCACAACAGCCCCAATCGTGACTCCGGCAGCCAAAAGGATGGCTGTCACAGTAACGCCATATTTTTTGAAAACTTCTCTGATTCTTTAAGCGAGAGGGAGACCCCTTTCTCGTTCTTCGATTTGAGTTTGCAAATGCGCGAGCTCTTCATTTCTTTCTGCCACCCGGGCTTCTGCGGCTTCTCTATCAGAGGGTGAGGTGTTATCATCTTGGATGAGCACCCGGTCTTCTTCGCTTTGGTGCTGCAGCTCGCTTTCTTGCTCTTTCAGATTGTTCAAAGGATTGGTGCTGTTCAACCTTTGTTCCACGACATTTTTCACTTCCTTTCTCCGCGAGTCTTGTTCTGAGTCTGTCTACCTTTGCCTGTGCTTTCTCTTTGTTTTTTGCTTGTTTTTCAAGTGTGGCAACTCTTTTTTTGCATTTTCAAAATTGGTTTGATAATTTTTTTTCAAAAGCTTTAGCCTTTAGATTTCTGCTTCATTTTCAACATTGGTTCCCTGTTCTGATTGAAGAGCATCGATCCGGGCCTGGGTTTGCTCAGTTTTTTGGCAAAGCTCTTTCATTTGAAGTTCTTCTTTTTCTCTTTTTGCGGCAAGGTCCTCTGCCTGTTTTAGTTGATTTTCAGCTTCTGTCAGTCTTTGGCGTGCGATTTCTTCAGCTGTTGGCCCAAGTACATCTTTAAAGTTGTCTAAAAAACTTTTCATGAAGCCTGACTCGTCGTCTTTTAGAATCTTGTACTCGCCCTTTCTGAATCCTACAGCAACAACTTTCCCCACATTTTTCCCGGTGCCTCTTCGGATTTTCATTTTTTGAAAGTTTGCCCTGGAAAATTTTCTTTTTATCATGTCTACAGTCTTTCTGAGTTTTTGCCTCAAAGTGCTTTCATTTTGCAGGTCCATGATTGACCCAGTTCTTTCAAGCAAAGGGGTTGTTTTATCTTCATCCCCCCCAAATGATGTCTCCTCGGTATAAGATGTGTCAGGCTGCCGACCGCTCTTCTCGTGCTGCCTCATTTGCATTTCGATTTCTTTGCCCCTGTGGTAGGGAGTGGATGCCGTGCCTGGCTGAAAGGGTTGTGTTGTGTTTTCCTCTTGTTCGTCATCATCATCATCATCCTCCCACAGGTCTTCATAAGCAGGATTTTCATAGCCGCCTTCTGCCATCGCAATATATTTCAATTATGTTCTTTTTTAAATTAGGAAATAATTAAAGTTTGTTATACCATGTCATCTGCGAACGTTCTACCTTACGCTCCTCCTGGTGAAATCCCAGACAAGCTGTTCCGGACGTACATGGCAAAATCTGTGAGGGCCATGAAGGTGTTGTACGCTGTCAAGCGAATAACCTTTGATACCACTGAAGCCAACCCTGGCAACACCCTGTACGTTTCGGTGCCCAAGCTAAACCAAAACGAGGTGCTGGTGCCCGGCTCGCTGGCGCTGCGCTTTGACATCGACCTGGAGAGCGGGCACGTCAACAACTTTCTCGTTAAAAACGTTACGTGTGTGCTAGTCGACAAGCTGGTCATGAAGTTTACGGGGGCCACCCTGCAAGACACGGTGGGGTATGACATCTACAAAATGTTTGAAGACCTGTTCCTCCCAGTCAAAAAACAAGACATCATGGTGCAGGAGGGGATGCAGATTGATAAATTGAACAAGATACGCTTGAAAGCCAGGGACAAGGCAAACGACCCCACTGAAACCAAGCTCAACAAAATCTTCGGAAGCAAGTACTGAATCAGGCTCGACCACCAGATCTTGACTGACCACAGCATTTTCTACCCCCAGGCCCTGTACAACGACCTCATTTCCGAAGTGACGCTCGTCCCTGCTTCACAGGTGGTCAGAGGCTCAGACGCCACCAAGCTGAAATACAAGCTTACCAACATCCACCTCAAGTACGAAATGATACACAGTAAGTTTCTCGGAGAAGAGGCGCTCAGCATGTATCAGGCTGGAAAAGAGTTCGCTTACGACCACGTGATGCAGCACAAAATCATGACCTTTAAAAAAGGCACGGATTCACGGCTGAACATCAAAGTGGACGCTCAGAAACGGTCCTGGAAATGGATCCTACTGCTTTTCGTGGAGCCCTATGTCGCAGGCATCCGGGACTCGGAAAAATACATCTTCCCTGACATTACCAAAGTCAGTGTCACCCTCAACGGCTCGACGAACATGCTGTATAATGAAGGCATCGAAAGCAAGGACATGTGCAAAAGAAGCCAGCCACTTCTTTGTGAAAGAAAAAGCTAAACTGAACACATGACGCTGGAAAAGTTCTATGCCAGCGACCGGTTTGGGCTGCTTATCGACCTGTGCTCCATGGCCAACCAAACAATGCACGGCAGTGACACGCGGCTTGTGAACACCACCGACGGTGTCCAGCTAGAAATTGAGCGGAAGACCTACGGCTCAGGCGCCGTGAATTGCCATATCTTCTTGATTGCCGATGCCCAGTTTGACATCATGGGAAGACAGCTTGAATCTGTGCTGTATTGATTGGATAAAGATCTGAAACATAAAATGGACCCCGGCAACATCACCTTCAATGCGCTCATCATGGGGCAGACCAACTCAGGCAAAATAAAATTCCTCGTGAACCAGCTCTGTGGCCCTTTTCACGGCAAATTCAATTACATCGCACTCATCTGCCCGATGTTCGCCCATAACAAGATGGTTTTCCGCTTTGCTGAAAGAGATCTGCGGCTTTTCGTGGTCATCTGCAAGCAGCACAAAGTGGAACTTTGGCTGAAAATGGCGGGTTTCGTTTTTGAAGGCGCCAATATGCTGATTGTCCTCAATGACTGCGCAGCCTCCAAAGATGTGAAAGGGCGCACCGGCAAGCTCCTTAAACTCAGCTTTTCTGCCCGGCACATGAACATCAGCATGTGGGTGTTGACCCAGCAGCTCTCCAGCATCGTGAAGCCTTTCCGTGTAAATGTGGCGGCCATCGTGCTGTTGTACACCCCTTCGGCCAAGACCACGAAGGCGATTTTTGAAGAATACATGGGAGAGCTTTCGCAAGGTTACCTCAAGCAGCTGATTGCGAGGCTGAAAGAGAGAAAGTTTTCCCACCTTGTTTTCTCTCTTTGCCACCCGTATGAGATTAAATTTGCGTATAAAAAAGGAACAACGTCAACTAAATGGCTGCCATTGCAGATGACAATATTAAAGTTATGGAAGAAGTCGCTCAGATGCTCAAAACCGAGCCCTCAGGCTCTCCTGGCAGTAACACGCTTACTCAGCCAAACATCCCTGCCATACGTGAACAGCTGGCAATTCTGGTTTCTACAGGCAAAGTAAAAGAAGCTATCAGCATGCACCTGACACGCGAGCAGGTAAAGCGCTTCAATGACAAAGAAGTTGAAAAGCACTACAAAAGGTATGAGACATACGTTGGCGCCACTGAAACTTTGATCGAAAGCTTCCTGACGTTGGCCACGAAAGCGTTCGGCATGGTGGTGCGGGTCAAAGATGCCAAGGCTTTGCAAAATGAGCCGAAAATGATTATATAATTACTAAAGAGCTGTCAGCCCTGGCGGGCAGTCTTGCTTTGCGATGTGGGCGGTTGCTTTTCGATGTGCACGGCGCTGATCACAACGAAACATATCGATTTCAGTCCACCTGAGCAAAGCCCAGCAGTTGTTGAGCAAACTGCTGAATAATTAGTAAGCATTGCCCAGCGATTCGTTACTTCAAAAATACCAACCACACGGCCTGCGAAAAACCCGAACCGGGTGGCTGCAGGGAAAGCCGTTGCTGCAAGAACAAAAAAGGCGTGCGAAGCTCAGAAAAGAGTCGCTGAAGCCACTGAAGCCGCAGGTCTCGTTCCTCCTAGCAAAAAGCAGCCAAGCGTTCATGAGGTGCCTGTTGATGAGGCACCAAAGGAAGACACAAAAAACGTTATCAGCATGATTCAGTGGCTCAGTATAATCAGCATCATGGTTTCCGTCATTGGCCTCTATTACAAACGCGAAGATATAAAAAAGTTTTTCAATTGACAAACTGCTACGCCTCAACCAGCCATCAAGATGCAAGCCCCTGTTGATACGCAGCTGCCTCGACTGGTGCAAAGAAGAGAGCTCCAGCGTATGGATTGATATTTAAAAATAAAAAGACGCACATTATACAATGTCAGACAACAAGCTCGTTAATACAGTCATGGATGTGGCCGTTCTCACCGGCTTAACTGCCGGCGTCGGCTGGATTGCAAAAAAAGTGGTGAAAGAGAACTTTACCTCTGACCCCAGCAGCAACATCAAGAACTATGCAAAATTCACGGCTGTCCTGGCAGGTAGCATCGCACCCAAAAACTACCTTGAAGTCCAAAAAAAAAATTCTTCCAACTTCGGTTTAGCGAAAAGAAAATTAATATTGTCATAATACCAATGGCACGTTCTTATTTTTTCCTCAAAGCCCTCTCAACGGTTGCGTTATTATATTTTTCAATGACAATATCTTATTATACCGCTGATGCCATGCAATTTGTTTGGTTGGATGTTATTGAGGATTCTGGTTACGATGACTCTGATTTTGAGGATCTTGGTACTGAACACTTTCCACTACCGGACAAATGCCATCCGCCTCCTCTGTACGACCCCCCCACCACCACTGCAATACTACAATTTAAAAAATATATACGAATGTCGCCATCTTAGCTGTTGCTTTTTCATATTTTGGGTTAAAGTTTATTTCAAACCTTATTAATACCGCTTCATATTTTTGGTATGCGATTCCTTACGAAGACAGAAACTACATTTATTTCGCTGTCTTATATGTTCTTTCAACATAGTTTTTATTAAGTTTTGATTCAAAATTACTTTTTCCCATGATATATTTTTTGAAAGTAGAGCTCCGCTTTTTGGAAAAAATAAAAGAAATAGAAATGATGAGCCATACGTCCATATGGCTAAATACACGCGCAACCACACCATGCTTCTTGATTGGATCGAAACCAACAGAGAAATCAAAGAACAGGCAAAGCAAAACTTCACGAACACCGATTACGCGTTCAAACTCTATAACCAGGCCCACCCAGACAAACAGATCACAATCAAAGAGCTTTGTTTCGCTGACTTTTATCAGCCCAGTGAGGAGCAAAAACAAGGCGAACTTCTTTTTGTGGGCGGCAGCGCACTCGCTCTTGGCTACACGGCTTTCCATTTTCTTTGAACATGAAGGCATAAGATATAAATGCACGCTAAGCTGGCTAAATTCTACTACAGCCGCCAGGGCTACTGGAGAGGCAATCGCTGCCATACAAAAATTAGCAGACGCTGCAAAAGTCCCTGAAGAAACCGCCAAGCAGTGGCTCATCAAACAAGCCCCACGATATATTCCACAACCCAAATTCAATGTATCGTCGCCTAACGCGGTCCACCAGGCAGACCTTCTTTTTCTGCCTCATGACAAGCTCCCTCGGGGCTGCAAAGTTTACAAATACGTGCTGACTGTTGTCGACGTCGCCAGCCGTTACAAAGAGGCTGAGCCTCTGACCTCCAAAGACTCTGCGGAAGTTGCAGAATCTTTTCAGTTGATTTACAAGTGCAGCCCTTTGACGTGGCCTCAGCTGCTGCAGGTCAACCCTGGGTGTGAGATCATGGGAAGCGTGACCAAAGAAATGGAAAACCACAAAACCGCTATTCGTCGCGGCTGCCCTGAAATTCACAGAGACCAGGCTATCGTGGAGCGTTTCAACCGCACGCTCACTGAGCACTTGTTTGGGCATCAGTATGCCATAGAAATGCTGCTGCCTTCGGGTCAGCGGTCGACTGCCTGGGTCAAAAGGCTCCCGATGTTGTTGGCGCTCTTAACAATGAGGTCACTAGTCTTATGGGAAAAAAACCAGCTGTAGCTATCAAAGAGAAATCTGTGACCTCAAAACCTACAAAGTATTCAAAACCTGTTGGTTTGAAAGAAAAAAACTCCCCCCACTTATTAATGTACAATATTTGTATCAGCCCAGCAAACTTGAAGGTGGGACTAAAAGAGCTACAGACCCAGTTTGGTCGAAAGTATACCATTTTGAAAGAGCCGTAACTAAACCAAACGAACCTGTTGTCTATTTGTCTGACAGGCCTAAGCGCGGTTTGTTCACAAAGAGCTATTGGTTGTGCCGCCGAATACTCAGCTTCCTCCCGAACAAGTCCGTGCCTGATCTTTTTGTGCCCGTATGCCAGCATGTGCACGCCATCATCTTCTATCAACCACTTCGTGTCGAACAGCGACAACGAGACCTTGTCCATACGCATGCCGTAGATCTCGTGGCCCTCGCTTCTGAAGATGTTCATCCCGTGCCAAAACTGCTTTCTCTAAAACAACGCCTCTTTGTATTGCTCATGTCCCTGTATGCTTCTTCCGTCCTCTTTTGTCATTACGATTGGCTTTTTGTCTCACATTTTCCCCCATATCGGGCTTTTATCAGATTGTAAAAGAAGTCATACATCAGGATCTTGCTGTTTTCTAAGTTCGGCTTGTCTAGGTACAGTTGCGTTTTATACATGTGGATGCCTCCCATGTCGTTTTCGAATATCTCGTGCCTTGCATACGAGGGGCTGGCCACCAGGCGGCAGATTTTGTCGGTCTCCCAGCTCCGGACGATTTTCACATCAACACGGTTCCTCAAGTTTTCCATAGTTTTGCCGAACACTGAGTTGTTCATCAGCTTGTAGAAGTTGGTCTCGAAATTGCTCTTGGCCTCTTTCCTGAACTCCGTGTTCATCCGGATGTAGGGCTCCATCCACCGCTCCTGGTCGAACTCGAGTACCCGGTGGACCTTTTTCAGATGCATGCCTTGTTTCAAGTATAGCTGCAGGTTCCTGTAAAGGACCACATACTGGCTTTTGTCCTCCAGTGTAAGAACCAGTTTCTCACTTTTCGAAAAGTCCAACCCCAGATCTTCCATCATTATTTTTTGGTTTCCCGACATCTGCTCAACCCCAATTGCCTTTTTCTCTGGCGCAAGCGGGTAGCTGTTGTGAGATTCGTGGAGCTCCTCCGGGTACTCCAAATCCACCTCTAAGATCCAGCCTATCCGGGAGTTTTCTTTCAACTTCATGATTTGCTCTTTGGTGGGCATCACTCACTTCCACGTGAAGCCTCCTTTCAGCAGCGGCAGGCTCATGGCCCAGTCGCACAGGTTATTCGCGTCCAAGTACGGGCTGTACTTGTTCGGCTTGCTTGGGTCATAGTTGGCCGCCCGCGGATTGTTCGCCTTCACGTACCGCTTGCTTGCCATCGAGATGCCGCCCTGCATGCCTTTTTCGATAAACAAATGCATGTCCAGGTCTATCAAAAGCTCCAGCTCGATGCCTGTCTTTTTCAGCAGCGCATCCCAGCTCAGTCCTGGTGCTGTGTAGTAATGCGCCGGGTCTAGCCCGTACTTTCCCATGCAGACTTTTCGGAAGTTTTCGAATACGTCTGCCAACAGTACGACGTCGGTCTGCACGTACAGGTCATGGTAGTCGCCGAGGGTCTTGCACCCAAACTCGGTCCAGACTTTTTGCGTGTGGTCGTACTCTTCGTCGGTTATTCCTTTGCCTGACAGCTTTGAAAAGAACTCTTCTTGAGGTGGTAACGTTGTCTCGGCAAACCTGTTGAAGCCGTTCATGTACTCGTACGGATAGATTTCTTTCTTCAGGATCAGCTTCCTGTTTTCATCGTCTTGGCATGTCCTTTTCATTATTTCCATGTCTTCCGGCACACTCCCCTTCACCAGCGTGTCAAGGCTGCTCATCATGAAGTTCAGGCTGTCGATAAACCTCAGATTTCCAAGCGAAAAAGAGACTTATTTCTCCATGTTGTTCGGGATGCAGTTTATATGCCCAGTCACGCGTGACATTACCTGCATCAGCAAGTGGCCGTGATATCCCTTCAAGTTGTGAAAGATCACTGGTATCGGTGCCGTTTTGGGCTTTATGCGGAGCTTCAAGTTGCAATCGTTGTGTGCAGCCCCCCGATATTTTCCTGTTATGTGGCAGTGGTCTTTCACTGCATCTCTGTAGTTGTTTACCATTAGCGGCTTTCCGCAAAATATGCAGGCTTTGTTCTCTGGACCTTTGGGCTTTCTCTCTCTTCTTGGCCCAACGAACCCCCTCATCGCATTGTAATAACACCTTTTGTGGCTTTGGCCGCGATACTCGCCCGTGTTGGGGTCGTACGCGTCAAATGCGTCTCTGAAGCCTGCCTTTACCAGGCTTTCATTGCAGATGTGACATTTCGTTGCGGTGTTGAACTTTATCCAGTCCTCTTTTGTCATTACGATTGGCTTTTTGTCGGCTAGCTCCGACCTCATAAATTTTTCATGGTACTGTAGACTTACCAAAAACTGGTACACCGCATCTCCTCCGCGATACACGTAAGGTCCGTGCGTCTGTCCGTCACTTTTCACGATTATATATGAAAAGCCGCAAGGTTCATGGACTTCGGTTTGTATCACTGCCTGTCCTTTTTGGGTGCACCCGCGGATCTTCCTTATCAAAGACTCAAAGTCGGCGTACACCATGAACGGCGCTTTCATCTGCTTGTGGTGGTTCTTGAACCTGACTTTGTTTTCACCCTTTTTGGGCAGCTCAGTTCTTGTGGGACGTTTCAGCTGCCCCATGCATTCCGGTTTGTGCCTTTCCAGCAGCTCCTTTCTTTGGTATCCGCGCAAGCCGCGTTCGCAAAAATGTTTGCTCTCGTTGTACCTGTTTTGATCATACAGCAGTCTGTTGAGCCCTTTCACGTAGGTATAGTGCGATTTTTCTTTATCCTGTATTAACCTCAAGTTGATCCTCGGGAGGCTTCCGTCTTTTTCACTGAGCCTATGCACGATAACACGCTCCTCTTCCCATCCGAAGACATTTATCGCCAGGTTCGGGTTTTGTTTTTCTAGCTTGTCTATCTGTTTCACCGGTGTTGGGAAGGCTATTCCTGTAACATTCAGCCCGTTTTCTGTGGGGTAGATTGACGGCCTTGCCGGATTTTTGTCAACTGTCGCGGGAAATAATGCCGCACGCAGCGCCCATCTCAAGCACTTGTTGTCCCGGTTTTTGACGTTGATGATCGCTTTTTTGATTTTTAGCTTTTGAGGCAGAATTATATAGCTACCTCCACGAAAAGGCTGGTATCGGGCGACATTAACGAAGGCATCCAAAACGGCTTCTGCCACCCAGCCTGAGCCTCTTTGAGACCATGCCTCTATTTCGCCTTTGAATTCATCAATGGATTGGCGTAATACGCTATTTACTGTTTCCACGTTGTTTCTGTTAAAAATCGCTGGTTCTCTCTGTTTAAAATAACGTTCCATTTGTTGTTTTACACCATCTCTAGTTATCGAAAACCTAACGTTAAGTGCAAACTGCGTTTTAACGCTTTCTAGGTTTCGGATTTCATTTTCTACCACTTCGAATTTTGCTTTCGTTTTTTTGTGCGAATTTCAGAAGGTCTGCTTTAAATTTATAACCAAATGGAACCAACATTCTCCATACACGAAGCCATTCGTCGAAGTTGATTCTTACCAATCGAAAATCGAAATCCCTTCTGGGCCTTAAAGGTAGTTGAAGCCTCTCGTTCTCTTCTTGCGAGATAGGACCGAAAAACATCTCTAGCACATCAGAAGAAAACCTTGACGCGGCCATGGTTGCTTTATACTGAGACAGGCCCCTTCTTCAATTAAAAATAAATCTATGACCAATCTCTTAGACAGTGTGCAACACACATGGATAAGGGGCTTCTGTGAACGAGCAAGTTTGGCTTTATTTTTGAGGCGAGCTGCGAGGCGAGACTCAAAAGTTAAGCAAAACTTGCCCCGGTCACAGAACCCCCCTTATCCATGTATGTGTATCTGTTTCATTGATATATTTTGATCATAAAGTTGACAGTTACCTGTGATAATACCATTTTCGTGGCTAGTCTTACGCAGCTCGTTTCGTCCCGGTGAAGGGACTCATCAGAGACCTTTCTGCTTGGCAAACACGTTGGGCATCGTGCCCAAAGTCCCGTTCGCTAACACAATGATGACAGCCATCTCGCCTTATATCGCATAAGGATTCCCGACCGCACAAATTCACAAGTAAAAATTGTTTGTGGCTAATCCTACGCTAGGTATTTATATGCTAAATTAAGCATTTCTTTTAAGAAAAGAAACGTTGCATCCCGGAAAAAAAAATACAGTTGTCATGTTACACCCCTACCTCCCCATAACGGCCACCTCTCTACAACGACCACTTTCCTCTGTCCCCAAGGTGGTTGCTGTGGAGAGGTTCGACTGTAGTCAATCAATATTAATTTGCCTCGGTTGTCTATTACGAGACGCACTTATCAGTGTCTCTCTGGAGCAAGAGGTGTCAGTAGACCCTACTGAGCATTTGTGGAGAGCTTGTGTTGCAATGCAGAAGCTACATATCATCATGATTATAGATATCACAGCATATGGCTGCACTTAACAACACAAGTGATGTCTAATAGTATATTGGCTATTAGTACAAGACATTGACTTAGAACATCCTAGTTCAACTAGTGGATTAGTAGTCTGCAATCTCATCTCACCATAACAGGTCTCATGTGCACAAGGCTGACAAATTTTGTTTGGCTCCACCAAAAATCACTAAAAAATTGTCTCCGTCAAATTTTCAATTTGGTAATCGTGACGCGCTCAAAAACAGTAAAATTTTTGTTGACCACAAAGTGTCAATCACATGGCAAGATCAAAGATGAAAGAAAGATCAAAGCGAGATCAAGTTACTTGATTGACGTCTTCCTTCAGATCATGGCGTGTAAATTGAAAACTCTGTAAGTTCTCACGCGTGACAAAACTTTTTCCTGCTCTCAAGTAGGACGCCGGTTTGGTAAGGCTTGACAAAATTTGGTAGGAAGAAAATAACCGTGTGCACTTGTATCACGAAACTGTTGACAAATTTTTTTGAAAAATGAACAAAAATTTGCCCATTGCTCATGGACCCACATTGACCATAATTTTTCTCTGAGGAAACAAGAGAATGTTTATGACGTTTGGAACTCTTTGCTGCAGCTGTTCAGTTACAGTACCTGTTGTTGTCCATTAAGTGCTGTGTCACATTTCGACATAAAGCGGAACCCCGTTAATCTGGTCACCAACAGGCCACTAAATTTGGACCTTATTATCGGGCTGGCCGCATTAAAGGGGTTCTTTGAATAATACATGTATGTAGATATAGCCAAACCTTAGAAGTGGAGCTCCTGATTGCAATAAGTTAACATGGCTTGAGCCTGCAATCCAATCGAAAACCAGTTTAAAAATCAAAATAAGATGGCCGTAATAACAAGGTAAGCGTATTAATGGGGTGGCCATGAGGCGGAGTTCCACTCTATTTCATATAATATTGCTGAATGATTGTATTCTAAATACACACAATGTTAGCAAAATGGAAAAAATATTCTCTTACCTAGTGAAGCAGTTGTAGGCGATCTCTGCACGTGATACATGTATTTTGCACTTTATAACTCCTTTCTTACAAATGTGGTAATTTTGTTCACAGTTTAATGCTTTGTTGATTGTTGATGAAGTGCAGACTGGTTGTGGAAGTACTGGCAAATTCTGGTGAGTTTTGATTTTAATACAGAACAAATAGAATACAATGCAGTTGACAATACAATGGTATGAAAATAATTACTGCGTAATGTTGTACAGCTAGAGAGCACTACACAGTAAAATTTTGACTTACACACTAACGCATGTATTATTTTATCAAATTGAGTAAAAAACTATTAATAATTTAAATAATACAGTAAAACAACAGTCTAGAAATACGACATTAGAGAAAACAGTAGTGAGAAACAAGAGTTAGTTTGATACAGGCAAAAAAGATTGCAATTAGATATCAAGATTCAGCAGGTTGAAACAACTACATGCTCACAGAATCTTGTATCTGAGATGACTAGGTAGATACCTTAATTTTCAGTGCAGTTTTGAATGCTAGTAAGCAGTGAGGTTTACTTTCTTTGTATACAGTGTAGATATGAATCTTGCCTCGATCAAACAAGAATTTATCGTGCCAAAAAGTTGTTTTGCAGGGTGACGTGCATAGATTTTATCTGCATTTATAAGTAAAATTGAAAGAATCCATTAAGGGGCAAAAGAGTTCCAGAGGGTTTTAGCATAATTTATTTGCATTCTGCATGCAGATGCCCAGGGGACTGGTTCGTGTTAGAAAATTGACAGTTGTCCTTTCGATTTTTTTGGCCTCAAAGATCGAGTAATAAGACACTGACTTGATTTACCATATACTTTAGATTTTTACTCAGTTGCCTCAAACCCAGATTAAAACAGACGTATGCAGCAGAATAATCGTTCAAATCTTATTCCTAGGGCTCATGAACACTGGGGTCTCGATGAACCACCCGATATTGTGACGTTCTCAAAGAAGATGCTGATTGGTGGCTTCTACCACAAGCCAGAAATCCGAGTTCAGCAGGTTAGTTACTACATCCGACATTTATTAATTAATTTACTTACCTAAGTGAATGAAAAGAATCCTTATGACATCAGCGCCGGTTACGAACTTAATAACACCATGCAGATAATGATTTGGGAATTTATACAGTCATATTTCATTTTTTAAATGAACACTGAAAATTAGCAACATTAATTTGCACTCTTTGTTAGTCTCAACTTCATGCTCTTGAATAAAATTAGCCAATACCACAGCTGCCATTTTGGCAATCAACTCCCGAGAGACCAGAAGGCAATTTCTAATACACAAGCATACTTAATTGACATATGAAGAAGCTATTATCTTCTAACGACTGCTAAAATAACAACATGATTTATGTCAACAAACTGACTGGAAAACCAAAGAAGTTAGAGCAGAATTCTTCCCCAAAGTATCATGACCCAGCAAGTGTGCTATGTTTGGCGAACACAGACAACATAACCAAACTTATGAGAAATCAAAGTTCTGTTTTCTGTTTTCAATTTTTTTGATATATGTAAATAAGAACAACACCTCACTGTACAATTCTCAAAATGAAAAAGATATCAAAATCAAGCTGATTAAACAATGCAGTTACATGACTGGTAAATTTTAGGTTTTGTCAATATCACAGGATGAAATCTGAGATATTACGTGCCAGCTTCATGAACGCTAGTCCACTGTTATTCACGTTTAGAAAACAGTCCTAAGAAAATACGCGCGCTGATTGGTTAAAAATCGTGTTTCTATTTAACAATTAGATTATGAGCTCGAGATTTCTATGAGTTCGGCCGAATCAACTATCACCTCATAGAAATCGAGAGCGAACAATCTAATTGTTTTAGTAGAATTCTTACTAACATTTACTTCAAATAATGGTTTCCAATTATTTCTTGACGTATTATTAAACTTTGCGCCTGTAAAAAGTCGCTCGCATTGAATTGTTATTTGAAATTGAAGTTGTGTGGGCGCGCGCATCAGTTTTCTCAATAATTTCAGATTTTTTAAATGTCAAGAAACCGAAAATGTCCTTCATTTTGACTTCACAGGAATTTAATTAGCCATTTGCATCAAAATGTTTGGAAAAACGAAAAAATGTCGCCATTTCCTAGATGACCTCCACCTACTCCACACTAATTAACAATTAGATTATGAGCTCGAGATTTCTATTTAA
>Ga0126339_10000825_pt1 | contig 18992 bp, 12 predicted proteins | sample OrbTmetagenome_2_FD_92532 | JGI IMG/M metagenome (GOLD analysis project Ga0126339, IMG submission 92532) | Coral microbial communities from Petempiche,Puerto Morelos, Mexico - Orbicella T R C metagenome | ecosystem: Host-associated > Invertebrates > Cnidaria > Coral | place: Petempiche,Puerto...
ATCCCAGTCCATATAATATCCCTGAAGATGTCGGTTTGATGATTCTGTGATTTTGAACGCGGATCTTCCGTGCAACACGCGGCTGTTATTGAACGTAATTACGTCACCGGGCACCATTTTGTGCTCTATTTGATTGGCCGGGTCTCTCAGCATTCTACCGATGGTGAGGTAACCTGCGTACAGTTGAATGGTTTTCTCTGGTGAAGCAAGCATGATGGAATCACGCACGTGATTGTTGAAAGTAAATCGGATAACTTGTTCATTCTCGTCCAACCTGGAAAAATATAGAAAACGAGTATTTTGTCAGTTCACGATAAAGATGGTCATATTATCATTCGGTGTACGGCTTTCTTACATTCGATCTGAAAAAAGCATGGCTAGTACTGATATTTCAACCATCTTTCATGACCTTTACTATTCTTTGTAAGGTTTTCCTCGACTTCAGAGCATTAGCTTAAGTTGGTGTGGTACTAAAGGTGATTTCTTATACCATTACTCTATCACTCCTACATACTTGTATTTCCGTAACGTCGAAGTTTGCAGCTGAATTCCGCTCCAAACTTATATTCTTTCATTCCAAAGTTTCCACTTTGATTGACCGCTCTTACTATAAAATAATGGAATTGCCAAATTCGCAGACACAGTGAAATCGCAAAGCGAATTTAAAAAGTTGCGCGCTCAAAATAAACTAAAATCTTCTTTAACAATTTGCACCCAACTTACTCTATCAAAAGACGGGGAAATTTCTTGTTAAATTCACCAAACATGTCCTTCCCAAAGTCAACGAACTGAAATCGAGTGGTTGACAAAAGATTAAAAGTCTCTGGGTCGTTTTCTTTCAACTGCTGCGCGACGTAAAAGCCATCCACAAACTGGTTGGCACCTCCTTCACTGGACACTTGCTCGATACAGTGAAGCATTTGCACCTAAAAAAAATCATGGCAAAATACTAAGCAAGGAGGGCTCCAAGCTTTATTTTTCCCGATCGCAAGATATAGGTTGCTACACGTGGTAAGTGTCAATCAAAAGTGTTGTAGCTGCGGTTGGTTGCTATGGTAACGTGTTAGACTGCTTGTAGCTTATTTGTTTCTTTTGAACATCAGGGAGGAGTAGGGGGCGAAGGTTTAATGTTAGAAACAAGGGTACAGCTGTCAACCCTTTCTCTTTTTATCTCTCTTTTCGGCTTTCGTTCGCGTTCCCAAGAACAAGTGATTGCAGGCAGACTAGTTACGTTTGGTAACTGAGAAAAAAGAGTTATAAAATGGAGGAAACATCTTTTTGGAATGTTTACATTTCCGCTGTAAAACAGTTCTCACACAGTCTCGTAATAACGACACAGCTACTGATTTTTGTTTGGTCAACTGATTAACCAACCGGCTAATACAACTTTGTTTTGGAAGGTCTCCTTTTCTCTCTAACATTGACCAGTGTAGCTACTACAAATTATATTCAGTTAACTGGAGTACCTACCCCGGGCACGTAATCGTAGTAAGGCAAGTCGACATGTAACGGGAGAGAATGTGAGGTGTACGCTAGGTTGTTGGCATCAAACTTTGCGTGCACGTCAAAATGATGGCTGAAAATCAAATCATAAATGACACTTCAACTGAAAAGTATTTTAAACAAGATTTTAACTTCTAACTTATAAGTATCGTACTTTGCTAGGAAAATACTATAAAACATCTAGTTAGGGTCCATTCCACTTCATGTATCAGCACAATTGGCTGGCCCCAAAGGAATCAGCGAGTTTTGTTTCCCCGAGACCCTCAATGTTCCCCGAGGCGAAGCCGGCTGGCTCACAAATCGACCGCAATGTCAAGGAGCACGACATGATCACGGGCGAGTCGAAAGTTCAAGTTGTTGTTTCCCTAGGGAGTTAGTGAGTTTTGACCCACGACACGTGACACGCTCTCCTCCAATCGGAAACGTATTTAAGTGGGGAGGTATAACAATGTGTATTATTCAACAATACACCATGATAAACCTCTGTAAAACAATGTACACTCCTAAATAGCACTATACACCCCCTATACCGGCACTATACATCCCAGTACATCCTTATACAGCACTATAGGGGTATAAGGGTTGTGTAGTGCAGTATAAGGTTGTACAGTGCTATATAGGGGTGTATAGTTCTGTATAGGAGTGTATAGTGCTGTGTTGGGGTATATAGTGCTGTATAGGGGTGTATAGTGATGTACAGTGGTGTATAGTGCTGTATAGCGGTGTATATTGCTGTATAGGCATGCACAGTCCTGTATAGTGCTGTATAGGGATGTATAGTGCTGTATAGGGGTTTACAGTGCTGTATAACAGTGTATATTGCTGTGTAGGGATGTACAGTGTTGTATGGGGGTGAATAGTATTGTATAGGGGTGTATAGTGCTGTATTGGGGTGTATAGCGCTGTATAGGGGTGTATAGTGCTGTATAGGGGTGTATAGTACTGTATGTATGGGTTATTGACCAAGTGTGAGGTCAAGATGGTTGAATATTGGCCAAGTTCTTTTTTTGCATGTTTATGGACTGAGACGGAGTTGAGGTCCATAAACTCGCAAAAAAAAGAACGAGGCCAATATCCAGCCATCTTGACTAAACAAGCTTGGTCAATGAAGGATTTATTATTTGGCTTTCGGGGAAATGTTTCTTGCAGGACACGGCGGGTAGTCCCAAGTGGACAAGACAGCTCCATCTTGCCTGCTCAGGTAGCCAATCACAGTGCAGGATTTTATTCATCTTGTCCACTCACGGAGCTAGCCATATAATAAAGGGGTGAATAGTACTGTATAGGGTTGAAGAGGACTGTATTGGGGGTGTATAGTGCTGTATAGGGGTGTATACTGCTGTATAGGGGTGAATAGTGTTGTACAGGGGTGTGTAGTGCTGTATAGGGATGTATAATACTGTTTATAGTTCACCGCTAAACTTTCTCTGATTTTTGTTGGTTTAAATTGATCACGTGACACGATAGTGTTCCTCTGCAGAGAGACACTATCAGCCCATAGTGCCTGTCCGAAGAAAATACCTGGATGGATAGTACTCGTCCGTGAAAACATTTTCTGTAAACAAGCGAGGTTATAAAAAATAAACAAATGAAATTGTATTTAAGGGGCTCAGTCACCATATTTTGAGTTATTTTGGTCACGTACAAAATTACCTTTAAATGGTAGGAAACCTGAAAATAACAGTTTAATAAGATAGAAAAACACCAAAGACATAATGATAAACTATAAGGGAACAAGGATGGCTAATGATGGAGGAGATTAATACAGATTACAAACGACGAATTTGAAAAATTGAGGCTAAACTTTTCAATATGCGCAAACTGTGACTAAGCTCCTTTAAGTGGGTTTTGTTTATTTTCCTTTTTAAATTTTATATTTGGCTTTCACGGCTTTCATCTAAAAAAGTTGAAAATAATTTGATATTTCGAACTGGTGTGCAAAAAAAAATTTAGTGATAAACAATACAGAAAATAGAGTGTTTATGTCTCAGAACTATTGGCCTGAAAGTTGCCCCTTGGAAATTTGATGTTCTTAAACTAGCGTATTTGCCCTTGAAGCTTCGCTTCACAGCAAATATTGTTTTAAGAACATCAAATTTCTGCGGGGCAACTATCAGCCCATAGTTCCTCGACAGAAACACTCTATTGTTTAAATAGGGGCATATAGTGCTGTATAGGAGTGTATAGTGCTGTATAGGTGTGTATAGTGCTGTATAGGTGCGTATCAAGCGGTGTTGGACACGACTCGCAAAGCATGCCATTGCTCCGGCTGAGACGACATATGATTGGTCGAATACTGTCACGTGAACCGTGTCCAACACCGCCTGGGTGCGTATAGTGCTGTATAGGGTTGTATAGTGGTTTGTAGGGGTGTCTAGTACTCTAAAAGGGTGCATAGGAGTGTATAGGGGTTTATAGTGCTGTATAACGGTGTATTGTACTGTATAGGGGTGTATAGTGCTGTGTATGGGTGTATAGTGCTCTAAAGGGGTGTATAGTGCTCTATAGGGGTGTATAGTGCTGTATAGGGGTGTACAGTGGTGTATAACGATGTATTGTCCTGTATAGGGGTGTATAGTCCTGTATATGGGTGTATAGTGCTGTATAGGGGTGTATAGTGCTGTATAGAAATGTACAGTGGTGTATAGGGGTGTATGGTACTTTATAGGGCTTTAGAAAACACCCCTGAGAAAATACACTTAATGACTGGTTAAAAATCATGTTTCTATAACTCAATAGAAACACGGTACTAGCACCAGCTGTTGACGTAATGATGGCGCAAGTAAAGAGAATTTACATTTTGATGATCAAAGTAAACAAGTTGTTACCCTTTTTCCGTTGCAGTCAGTTTTCTAAAAGAAATAGAAAACTTGTTCTCCGTGTTTTCATCGAGTTTTAGAAGAATTCTACTAGTGCACTAATGCAAATGCTGTAATCTGATTGGCTGAGCCATTGCACACTATCAGCCATTAGTGTTCAGTAGCTTGGTGTGGTCGAAAAAAAATGCAACGTTTCTATGTTTCTCCGAAGTTTTGCAAGAATATTTAGAAATAAATGAAACGAAATTCCTAAGAAGAGTAAAAGAAGGCCATTTATGGTTTTGTGAATTAAAAATGCTTGAAAGTCTTTATAGAAACTGATAAGCCCGCATACACGACTGTAAATGTCGAATTGACAATTCAGTCCACGCGAATTCTCTTCAGCGTGAAGTTTAATACTAAGACCAGAAATAATTGGAATCTTTATTTGAAGGAAAATTCAGTTAGAATTCTACTAAAACAATTAGATTATTCGCTCTCGATTTCTATGAGGTGATACATGTAGTTGATGAGGGTGAAGGCTGAATCATATATCAACTCATAAAAATCTCAAGCTCATAATCTAATTGTTAAATAGCAACACTCGTGAAAGTTTGGGGAGAACTCAAAAAAGCTGTGGAAACACTCGCCCACAGCTCGTGTTCCCACAGCATTTCTCGTTCTCCCAAACTTCGCCTCGTGTTTCTATAACTTGATAGAAACACAGTACATGTTTGCTATTTCTTAAGTACAGTGCTGTGTAGGGGCCTATTGTTCTGTATGAGGATGCATAGGGATGTACAATGCTGTCTAGGGATGTATAGTGCTGGTATAGGGGTGTATAGTGCTGTTTTAAGGGGTGTACAGTGTTTTACAGAGGTGTATTGTGGTTTACAGCTGGATAATACACTTTCTGTTGATACATAAAGTGGACCCTCACTAGATGTTATATAGTTTTCTCCTTCTAAAATAACGCCTGCACTGCAGGCTACACATGTACACAGATCTCAAAAATTTAAACCACTCTCGTCACGCAATCACCACAATTCGCTGTTTTAATAATATGAAATAAATTGAACATCGTGACACCATTCTCAAGGCAAAGTGAATAAATAACGCAAAGATTTGATTTAAATACAGTCTCTACGAATTAGCATAAACGTGCAAACAGACTTGCTTTGCGCAAAGGTATTCACTTGAAGAACTTGTGATCCTCTGTTATTATGCAAGATCTAGCAATGTTGCCTATGAACATTGCGTGACCATAAAACATTTATGAGTTTTGTGAGTTTTTCGAGGTGTCTGATTTTTCGTGGTCTGAATTTTTGAAGACTGAGTTTGAGTTTTCTTGACACCCAGCTGGGGGTATCACGAAAATTGATGTACATGTACTCTTTACATTTTCTGAGTCGAGACCCCGGGGGGGTGGGGGGTGGGGGTACTCCCAGAAAAGTTGGGTGGGGTGTGCGGCCCACTTCCCAAAACCCTTACCCTATTTATAACCAAAATCTGCGATTTTTGCTACCCTATTTATGACTTGGCCACAAATTTGATACCCTATTTATGACCTTTGTGACTGGAACAGTTGCCCTAAACATGAGTTATGAAGGGCTTTAGTTGACGGTCTTATTGACAATGATAAAAAAGTAGCTTCTTCTAAGAAACATACCCAATTCAAGACTAGAGTGTTAAAACCATACCCTATTTAAGACCAAAATGGCCAAAACCGATATCCTATTTATGACCAAAATGGCTGAAAAACCCTAGACTACGAGTAGTCCCTCTTTCGCTTAGTCCGTCGTGCGTGACGCGAAAGAAATTCGCAAAAAAATGGCCGCGCGAAATCTTGGGGACTTGGAGCGCGCGAAAGGAGGGACCCTCCTTTCGCGTGCTCTTCGCCTCCAGGATTTCGCGCGGCCATGTTTTTCTCGCGGTTTTCTTTCGCGTCACGCACGACGGACTAAGCGAAAGAGGGACTACTCGTAGTCTAGAAAAACCCTACCCTTTGGGGCCCTCCCCCGGGGGGTCGAGACGAAATGTACTAAAACTCGAAAAGTTACATACCCGTAATGTGTGGTTTTATGATAACCAACCCTCTCACACAATTTATAACCCTCGTCTGATTGAAGAGGAGTGTTGGTTACTAGTGCAATTCCCATGCTATGAAGCGAATTAAGCCACTCGTACAGTTTGCGGTCATCCTCGATCACCTCAGCGAAGTCATAGCGAGGAATTTTTCCTTGAAGTTGATCTGCTTTCCAGAAAATCACTCCCTCTCTGTTTAGCGTTGATGGTCGTTTCGATGTATCTTGTTCTTCCGTCAAGCGTCTGTGGTGAAGCCACTCCGACTTAAACACGCTGACATGTTCATCTGGCCAAGTGACGGAAACTTCTTTGCCGTTTTGCAAAACATCAACTCGATCTGGTTGAATGTCCACCTTTAATCGGCCCACCGTATCGAACGATCTTTGGAGAGAAGATTCGTGAAAACATTCTGGACACTGACAGTTGTCTCGCAAGTAGACAAACGGGTAGCGGTTAACAGTGTTGTTGTTCCATGTCACATGAAGCATTCCATTTGAGTCTGCTTTGTGGATGTTCTTCACCGTTGGATCTCTTGTAGATTTAGCTGCAGCAGGATAATTTACTTTCAGAACTGAGGAAGTGTTGAGCAATCGCCGAGTAACAGTACGAAATTTGAATACGTGCTTTAACTGGGAAAGCATTGCTGCCGTGAGAAACACTTAATGTTAGTTAATGTTCCCGCTAATTAACAATTGGACCCGTAGCCCGCAAGGGCTACGGGTCAATAGCTCACGAGGCGAAGCCTAATGGGCTATTGAACCGTGGCCCCTGAGGGCGAAGGGTCTAATTGTTTTAGTATCACCCAACTAGTCGGACAGAAAAGACAATAATAAAGTTAGCAAATGCAAGTCGAAGAAATATTTATTTGGGAAAAGCGTCACGCTCGATCGCGCCAATTTCGCTACTCGAGGACTATTACTAATAGAACTCTAGTAGCGTAGCCAATTAAAATGCAGGATTTGCATTAGTCCACTAGTTGGGTGATACTAATAGAGGAGAGTACATTAGCCAACATTAGTCCCGGTGGTACTGTATCCTATGCCATATATGGATGTGCTCGTCACGGAATCTGTCTGCTCAAGCTGAGGAACACGTGACGAGCGAAATGCTGATGGTGATCTGCAGTAATTTGTTTTAAAGTAAGGGAAAATCTTTTTTTCTGTACTAATCTCCATGTATAGATTGTTTTTGCACCATTTTCTGTCCATGGCATTAGCCCCAATCGGCGGTAACCTTCCTACTCCATGCAGAGAGTCATCATAGAGTTTCATGCGTGACGACCAAGACTGAGCAGTCAGTCAGCACGGTCGTCGTTCAGCGGATTTTAACATGTCGCGCAACATGCAGGAAGCGTCGGCGCAATCATACCCTGTGGAGGGCGAAATGAAGTGATTTGATTTGCGTGGTAAATGTATTCAACCGTTCCTCCTCCACAACAAGGTACTTCTGGCATTGAATGTGACGGTGGAAAAGAGAAAGAAGGTCCTCCGCGCGGAATATCGGAAGAAAAATGGCAGGTAAGCAAGCTCCATGTGAACCGGCCTTATCATTTGATAAGGCCGGTGATCAAGCTAGCACGGCAAATTTCAGCTCTGGTTTAAATTTCATCCCGGTGAAGGGACAGGAATTTTGTTGGAATTACATATCGAATTTCAACCCCTGCTGAAATATAGTCTTGGGCGTTAAACATCAATTTTGGCACCGTTTCATTGAAAACACAATCGCTGCACATACTATTTCCATCACTTATACTTTGATGTTTCAATACTACCACTCTTTATCATGTGGTCCCAGAATAAAGGTATCACACAAATTCCCAATCATTAGTAAACAAGATATAGTTATCTTTTTTAATTTTATATAACAGGTTACCCTAGCAACAGGACAACCTAGTAGATCTACTCTAAAGAAACACTCTTAATTTTATCTTCAAGTGCTTATAACTCAAAAACGAGCTTGGTGACCCCCATTTTTTGTATTGTAAAATTGAGATAAGCATGATCAGAGCATTCTGTCTTCAAACACTTTAAATTTATGGAAAATGTATAGTGGCTCTGAAGCTCCTAGACAGAGTTTTTTTAAACTTGGCAAAAAGCTTTTTATTTTATTTGATCACTTTTAAATTGGTTTAATCCAATTTTGGGCCATTTTGAATTCTACTGTTTTAAATAGCTATTATGGGATGCTTAGGGGACAAATATATACCAATTTGCCCTATGAGCATCCCATAATAGCTATTTGAAACTTACAATAGAATTCAAAATGGCTGCTGTAATGCTGAAAAGGTCCATTTTCTATTTCTCGTGATTACTGACCCCATTACTCCCACTTCTCTGTCCAGTTACTTCAAATATGAACTTTGATCTGGGCTGAAACCTTTTCTCCTTCATAGCAGCCAACTCAGAACCACTGTGCATGACTGTGGATTGTGTATAGTCTTTTCTCTTGTCTATTGTTGATTGGTATTCTTTTACATTATTAATCCAGCTGTTTGTGTGAATAAAAATTGTTGTTGTTATTCCAATGTGGGATTAAATTGCATTTGGCTCACATGGGCTGAGAAACTTCGCTGGAATTTAGAACCTGGGCTGAATTTCAGTTTTGACTGAATCTTTGTCCATGTAGTTGCTGACTTCATTTGAGGAGGACTTGTTTCAGAAGCTGGGCTGAAATCTCAACCATCCTAACCAGACTGAAACTTCAGCGTGATTGAAATTCTCCTTGTTTATCCCCTTGGGCTTAGTACAGAATAGGCCGGTAGATTTTTACGTCTGTGTGACATTAATTTTTCATCTAATGCATGCCACTCAACTTAGCCAAAGGTCATCATCATTATCATCGTCATCTTGTCCTCTTTGTCCCATGGGGGGCATAAGGTGTCCACAGTCTCCTTCCACCTCTGTTGGTCTTGAGGCGCACTTTTGGCCTTGCACCAACTCAAGTTGGCATCCGCCAGGTCTTTCAGGATGCTTCTGCACCACGTGATTCTCGGTCTGCCATGTTTCCTTGTGGATCCCAGTCTATCACGTGGCACACTATGTTCCTCTCACCCCGCCTTAGTTTATGACCAATCCATTTCCAGCGTCTTTTCTTAATGGTGGTGTTAATAGGCTCCTGACTGGTTCTTAAATATTTTCAAAGTTGTTTTGACTGCTGCACGATATTTTTGTACTATAACAGAAATTTCAGCAATTGAGAGAACGTAGAATCAAATGCTGCAAGCTTTCAACAAAGAGACTTAAAGACATAAAGAAGAAAGCAACAAAATCAGGTATTTGAATAATTGACTGCGAATGAGCAGCAATATTCTTAACTCTAATACAAGAAACAGAGATACTTTACAGTCTGTAAGATGACAGAATTTTCTTTCAGCTTGACAAAAGTGAGACACTGAAAAATCCCTTGTAACAATGATATTATCATTGATATAGCCATATTTTGATAATTGGCAATAAAGTTGATAGTGAACAGTTACTTGTGATAATAAAGTTAACAGTTACTTGTGATAGGCCAGATTTAGAGTTCTCGCCTTATGATGAATTTCTATTTTTAAAGTTTTGGATAACCTGACAAGTGATGTGGAAATTGCAGTACTTCGTGACCAAGGTGTAATCCAGCAAGGACACAATAAACACAAACCAAACAAATCATCCCATCAACTAGAAAAGTAAGTTCAGGGAATGTTATTACAGTAATTAAATATGATATATAACTAATCTTCCAAATGAATAGATTGTTAGCAGTCTCTCTTTTGCTAAAAAAATCCCCAGGGAAGAATGCATGAACAGAGACCAGTGGCAAAGCCCTAAGCCATGAGTAGCACAGTTGTCAAAAGATGAGCGTTTGTTTGGATTTGTGTTCTTCCAACGCAGATCTTTGAGCAAGAGGGGCTGCTTGCAGTCTACCCAATGAATTTGACTACCAAAATAATAGACCTCATCACGGTTTTCAATGCCATCTTGACGGGTAGGCAAAGCGGTCAGAAATTAGTGTTGTATGGGAATCCGATGGCAAATAACTTTTTCCAAAATTGAATTTTACACAATTTGTGAATAAAAATGCTAAAATACTAAGTTTGAAGGGTGTAGCTTGGCTAGAAGATGCTCAGTTAATTTTTATTTTTCTCCATACATTTGTCTGCAATTTTTTTCCTGCGAACCGCGTCTAGACGTTCATCTTCCCAGCCAAATTTTACAGACAAATGTATGGAGAAGCCAACTGCTTGCAGAGTAATGTTTTGGCAGTAACTTCTGTAATTGTAGGTTACAACTAGTCAGAGTGAATTTGAATGTACTACAAGTTAATATACAAGGTTATCAATAGTTTTAAAACTATGAAGGACTTGATAGTAGTCCTGAAATTTATCTTTGGCAATCAACATTTCACTAATTTTATATGTCTGAATAGTAGAAATAAAGCCACAAAGGGTTATGAAAAGAGGTGGAATGAACTTCAACAGTACTTTAACTCTGAACCACATCTGAAAGAACCTGGAACATCTTCACACCACCCTGGACCTACTCCTAAGGTGATTATCACTTGACCTGATTCTACTCTATCAACTATTGTATGACTGTATACATCTGTAGGAGGTCATCTGTGTACATAGCCTGACCCATGCCAGGCGGAAGTTTGAGGACACTGCAAACTAGCTGCCCAGAGGAAGGGCAACCTCTAACCCCCACCCCTCCCCCACCTGCATCCTCTCCCCTCTTAACCCATTTCATGAAATCTTGGACCCACTTCTAATGTATAGCAGAATTCCAATGTGTTGCAGTAAATATATATAAAACTCCCTGGGTACCAGATTTAGCCTATTTCCAGATTAGAGATTCTGATGATTGTTAGGGAAAGGGACATTTGAAAGGTCAGGATGTAGAAAATCCTATTTTTCTCAAAATGTTTGTAACTAACATCATATGATAACAAAAGAAATGGTTTTGAGCTTGTTATTTCAAGACCGCAGGAAAAAATTTTAAATCCTGGAAAAGTGATGTTCATACAGAAAAAAACGTTTAGTTTGTGTTATTGCTAGAGTCATTTGACATGTAGATTGAGGAACTCGTAAACCTTGTACACTCCTCGTAAACTCTGAAAGTCTCACCCACACAAAAATGCATGGGAGAGGGCAAAACTGGCCAGGAAAGATGTGAAGGATCAGGATATTTTTCTAGGGGAGGGCAAGGGTATGGAAATATTGGGTTCCTATATTTGGAATGGCATCATAAATTTATTTGGTATGCTTTAAGTGTCTATACAGCCAACAGGGTTCTTTTGCTGTTTTGGTATCTCTATAATGTGTAAAAAGGTATTCTAAGAAAAAAATTGGAATGCGACATTTTAACGCCCAGAGATTTAACTTTAAAGTTCCTGCTTCAGCCACGCCCAATGAAGTTGGCCGTGAGTCAGTGCAAAAAAAAAAGAGTCTGGGTTTCTGAATGAGTTGTGATGCCAAGTCAGGAATTGCCAAATCCTTCTAGTTCAGGTCACTGTTGTTTCAGTAGCGGTTAGGAGTTTTCATCGACAAAAAGCAAACAAACCAAAGTTAGTGAAACAATGCAGTCGTCAATCAAGCGAAATAAGAACATGAAGCTTTGAGATGTTCCTGAAGTGATGTCATTCGTCACCAGTCTTTCATTATGCTGTCAACTTCATTGGGCGTGGTCGAAGCAGGAAATTTAAAGCTTGCTTTCATGGCAAAAAAGCACCAGAATTAATTTTTTTTGGTTTGAATACATTTTTAGATGTTATAGAGATACCAAAACCACAAAAACCCTGTTGGCCATATAGACACTTTAAGATAAATTATTTTGCAAGAGCTTTTTAAAGGGGGTTTATATCTAACACGGTTTTTGTTTTTGGGGGGATATACTGTGAAGTGGGAGTACCTTAATATTACAAGGTGGGTGGGTCTTTCAGCTTCAATTTTACTTTCTTGTTGCCTCCCTCATGGGGTAAGAGCTGTGCCTTAATTGCCACCTCTTCTGAAACCATTTACTCACAGGATTATATTTTGTCCTAAGGATGATTTAGAAGAAAGGTTGGAGGTTGCAGTCAAAGGGAAGAGGTTTAAAGTGGCAGAAAAACTCAACAAGCAATTGATGCAGCATGACTTTGCAGTAAAAGTAGCTCAAGCTGTTGAATGTAGAGACTATGCAAAGAGAAAAGCAGCTGATGAGGAAATAGCTAAGAAAAGAAAAAGATCCAAGCCACACTGGGCATTTGAGCAGAAGGCAAGATGGGAAAGTAAAGGAAACATGTAGAAATTGCATGTAACATGTTTGTGCAAAACTGGAGGACTAAGCAACCCTCCTGAGACAGAGCAATGGCTTTAACCTTAATAGCCCCAGCATATCAGAAGAAAGCAGGGGGGCATAAGGGAGGTCACAAAACCATGTACAAAAACATTTAAAAAAAAAAAAAACCACAATAGTGCATCAAAATTTACCTAAATACCAAAACCGTAGTTACAAAATTTAATGTGGTACATGCCCTCATCAGTTCTTCAGGTTCCCCATTTCATTAGACATGCGACCTTATTTATTTAGCCAATGAAAAAACCTTGATGTTTACAACTTCAACAGGGCAAACCACTCATAGACAAATGTTGCACAAGGCATGCTTTCCAATTTTTTTTTGTGAAAATTTGCCAAATGCTATTTTTCAAGCTCTAATATCCTGAACACAAGCTTGGAACACCAATGTTTTTAGTCGCAATTCAATTGAAACAGCAGTACATTATGAAAACTGCAAACTGCTTAGCCTTACAAGTCTGTAATTATACCGCAGGTTAGAATAACAATGGCTGCAAAACTGCACCAAAAATAATGCAAAACTACATCACCCAAACTCCTTACACCCCCTCAGAAAGGAAACCACATACAGCTCTGGAAATTGGCCATATATAGTTGCCAGTAAGGAAATGCCCTCAAGGGATTTTAATTTAATGGGGGTAGTAAGAGCTCTTTACATCAGTAAACTGATCAAGCTTTACTGTCTGGGTCAAAATGGACTCTCTGGATCAAAATGTCTGAATAATTTGAATTTAAGCCTGTTCTTGTGTTGAATTCTTAGACCTACTCTAAATGGTTCACTTTGAAAGTGAAGAAATTCTCTACACATTATATTGGGTAATTAAGGCTAGGTCAAAACTGACAGAAACAAGAAGAAATAACAAAGCAACTTTACCACCCTATTTATATATACAATGGTAGGGAAAAATATTTGGATGCCATGCCAAATGACTGTACAAAATGAAATTGTTCCCAAAGTGGATTTATATCTTCTTCAGGTAAATTAAATAACACAGAACATAAATTTATTTATATACATCGGATTGTTATCTTACGATTTGTTCTCTCATGATTTAAGTCGTTAAAGCTTTGTCAAGAACGTGTGTATGGCATGTGTGTGCCTGTTGTAAGGGTGATGAAACTTGTTGGTTGTTAACGTACTGTTTGCTTATTGTTTGTGTACACCTAAACCAGACAAATTTAATATTTTTGACCAAAAAAAAATAAAAGAAATAAATAATAAAACCGATAAGAAACATTATCTTTATTCACAAAAATACAAAACCTAATTTAAACATGTTTTAATATCTCACAGAGATTGAGAAGTTTGCATCATATAACTTGCTAAAATAGCCATGCCATGACTGTTTCACACAGAAACATTCACCTTGCACGTGCTTCAGATATTTCAGCATCTTTATGTGTGGTTTACGTGATCAGGTCACGCATGGTTTAGCAGTCTTTGCACATGTTGCTGACCTTTACAATAATCATTAACAGATGCTATTATCCTGAAGAAATAGAGTGTGTATAATTTAGGCATTCTAAGGAATTAATCAAGAAAAACAAACAAGCAAACAGAAGCAATGGGTCTTTATAATTTGCCCAGAAAAGTGTACAATATTTAATTTTCTATTCTTCAGTGCCTTGCATGCAATATTTCTACTGAAGCTGTCCATCGGGAAACTGTCAATTCAACATCTTATATACTAGTTTTGATTTGGTAGATCTGGAATTTATGAGTGACCCAAGAGGCTCTTCTGTATATTGGTTGAGATGTTGTTTGTGTAATAATACTTGCACCTCCCCTGCCAATTAACAGGTATTGATGCTTGTGAATGTGCACATAAGTTGCTATTTTCTGTATTTTTTTTTTGAGGGGGAAGGGGGTATATCCCACTAGCCCCTGAGAACATACTTGATACAAAATATTCTTTTTTTTAGTGAAGAGAAAATAACTTTCTAGTGTGTGAAGTGCTGCAGTCATGATATACTGGATGTATTACGTGATAAGCAATGGCATAAGAGTTTCAACACAGATATTGGAGTCCATCAAGGGAATTGTTATTTGTATATTGGTCACGACCTACACGCATGAGCAGATATACTGATAGAGCTCAAGATCAATGTTCTTTTTTATGTGGATTATGTTATAGGTAAAGATATTCTTGTCAAGAGATAAGAAAGCAAACAAATTTGGACACTCAGCAAATTCAAACCTAGCAAATCATAAATTTGAATCCTTTTGCTGGAATGTAGTGTGAAAGGGGATTCAAATGTCTGTTTCATGTCCCAGTATTGGCTACCTCATATTTTCACGTGGGTATGTCGTGGCTCAGTTATTTAAGGGGTTCATTACAACACATTAAACAGGGAAGATTCTTCAGGATTTGGTAATTTGTAGATCACTACTAATAATTAAAAGAAAGCTATCAATGACTATTATTGTACAACATATCTGCCCTTGCCATAAAGCTTTACATACTTGTAAGGCTGTATGACACAGACGTCGAAAGGTAGAGGTAGAAAATGTCTAGAGTTAGAAAATCAATTCACATGCCGTATGCTCATGAGATATCGCACTGCCTTTATATTTTTAGTGTGCTAAATTTCATCCAAACTAAATTTTAATAAAATTTTCCACAAATCAATGAGCAACTGTGAAGAAAACCCAAAAAGAGAAAGTGAGACAAAATTGTTATATGGTTTCATTCCTACGACAATATTCTTCAGACTATCCAGACTACCATTTAGACAAGTTGCATGGTAGTCTCCTGTGCAAGATTTTTCTGGAAAAGGATTACATGAAATTTGGCAAAATGCCTTACTTGATTGGTCAACTTTCTCTGAAATGTCTGAATCGTTTGATGGACTTGTCTCATAAATTACCTAGAAGGCTGCCAGTACATCAAAAGCAGGGTTTTCATCAAAAGATTGAGAAAGAAATTCAGACTTTATACTCCCAACCACAATAGGATAGCTCCTATTTTAACTTTGTGGTCCATACTAGCCAACTGAACAAGGAATTAGTTTTCAGTGTGGTAAATCTACGCGCTCATCACAATTTTCTAACGCAAAATCTGACATAGACTCCAAAAAAACCCAAACAAGTTGTCAGACTTGAACTACCATGATTTGTTGTGTGTTTTGATCAATTATTGTTGCTCTACAATACCGTATTCCCAGGTGAGGAGAAATCGTTGTCCCCATTACTGTGCCTAAAATAGAACTTGCATTTAGTCAATCACAGTTCTCAGTTTGACCAGATAATTGGAGCGCGACAAATGTACGCACGGAAACTCTACACTGTACCAAAGGTTCTTTTGATTCTAAATTTTGGACTGTAAAATTATGTTCACTTATACCATACACAGTACCTAAACTTTGTGACGCTTGTGTGTGCGTCTAAACTTTGTGACGCTAGTGTGCGCGTTTCAGCGAAAATATTGGGTTGCATGCAATGAAACAAGCAGGGAACAATCAAAACCTCAAGTCCAATATACAAAAAAATAATTTTATTGTCTTCGTTTCACCACAAAATGAAAAAATTCCAACAAACTTGCCAACTCGATAACGCTTTTTCACTCTAGAGAAATTCTTCTTTCGTTAGAAACGAAACACGTAGTTACAAGTACGAGTTATGTCTGTATAAAAGTCAACCCAAATGAGAAATAACGATAAGACGACTTACACCGCTTATGTTCTTAAACACCCAACATATAAAGTCGGTCAGTTATCACACAAATACATCAGCACTGAAATAACTTAGTTCTCTATGAAATTTGCCTTTAGTCTATGGCTACAGAAGTTGACAACAGGTAAACCATCCTTCATAATTCCAATAAATTAAAACTGAATGTTCGATTTTAATTTCGAAGCCCTCGTACAAAAGAGGAGTTCTATATTTAATACCTTCCGTTTATATTACAGCACTAGAATCTAAGACCAACATATCTGTTTTGCAAATATGCGTAACCGTTCAAACTGTTCCTATTATTGTAAACCCATTCTCGCGATTTCCATTGGTTTGACGAGTAGCACATAACCCGATAATTATCTCCACTGTTATTGTCCCAAAATTCGATTCCATGAACCTTGTAGCACACAGCAAACTCCAGTTTGCAGTCTTTAATGAGAGTTGACGGCAACGCGATCTCGAATGAGAAGGTGTCCGTGAATCCGGCGTGAGAACCATTAACGTATTGACCAACGACATCGCGATAAGTTGACCAGCCGTCCGTTGTGTACCGTATGGTTATTCTCTTCTCGAAAGCTAAATTTCGAACTTTTACCGTTCCGAACATACCAAAGTCCCGCAAAATAATGTTTTCTAAAGATACATTTAGCCCGTTTAGTCTTTCATGGAAGTCTCTTCTTTCAACCGGCGGTGTAAAATTTAAAAGCCTCGCTCTCTCCTCGCAAAAAGACCACTTTCGCTTCGACAAAAATCTCGCCGTTGGCGCAGGTTGCGGTAAATAAACTACAGAAACGAGAGAAAGTCCCATCGAATCTGCAAAATGAACCTTTTTGTCTTTCTTGTGGAGGTCCGAGTCACTCTTCCTGCAGGAATTGAATTTGACCACACAAGACTTTAAAGACGGTGTTGGAGGCATAATTCCTTGTGTGACTTCTCAGCTGTGCGTGGAAATGCGATTTCTTGTGAGAAATTTAAAAGACAGTTCCTACACCTCTCAGGCTTCCTCCAGCGACAACCAGCAGAATTTTGGAATGCTTTCTAACCAACTCCTTTACTCCTTCTCGCTTCGTGTCCACTACAAATTTGCACAGAAATCTTTTCGTTGTTGTTATATAAGTCGACTTATAATCTCGTCACGTGAAGCTTGTCAAATAACAAAGAAACTAACCAATCAGCGCGCCCTTCCGATCGACAGGATCACGTGAAATCAACGGACGACTGCATTGTATGTGGAAATCTCTCCGCGTGCTACGATTCACTAGAGTGAAAATTAAACACGCTTTCAACAAGGCTTTAGACGCTTTCAGGAATTTGCCCTATTTTTGTCTTTTAACAAACCTACGCTTTTCAACGCGCAAAGTATTTCCTATTTTTGTGGTTAGAAGATCATACAAGTATCATCAAAATGAAATTCGAATGATTTTTCCTGTTCCTGACGTTGTCACGAAGTCACGCGCAGATGTACGTTACTCTACGAAGTAGCGCTTTTCATTGCGTTTCAGTGATTCGGACCGCGCGGTATGTTCTATATTTTGGTTTAAAGATTTTACAAGTATCATAAGATTCTAATGATATTTCCTGTCTTTCTAAAACTTTCCACGGTGTTGTCACGAAATCACGCGCTCAAAAGAAAATAAAAATGATGAAAAAATGAAATAACCTCGTCTGACCTTCAAAACTTTCTCAAAACTTCTTACCCTACGCGTTGCATTACACGGAGAAAACCTTGTGCTCATCGTTAGCTTCAGACATGAAGGAACCACGAGTTTCGGATATCTGAAGAAATTTTAGTCACGGTGACGTTTCTCATATGAGCTGTTCTTGCACAACTGCGAACATTTTATTGCCCTGTTTGAAGAAAGGTTTTATCGAATGAATTAAAAATTTGTATCAGGATATTTATTCGTGACCTTTTTGCGCATTTTTGGTACTTTCTGACGTCTTGAAGTTGATTTTTCCGAGCAGGATGTGTGATGTATGTAAAATAGAGTTCCTTTTCCTGGGACTCCGTCGAAAGTTCAAAAGTTCAATATCACTTCAGGGGCTCAGCACGTGCACAGTAGTATTCGCGTTCTCGACACGTAGCCTGGGTTTAATCATTTCAGGCCACCCGCGACGACAACAGTTTGAATGATGAATTCTGGGATAACGGAGTCAGCAGAGAGGGCAAAGTCAATACAACATAATCCCGACTCAGGTGATGCTCAGTAAATTCTCGACACGCCAAAGGACTGAAGCAGAAGACATAAAAATACCGAAATTACGCTACCTAAAACCAACTTTGCAGAGAAAACATAATTTGTAAGCCGTATTTCACTTTCAGTCGCTTGCCAGAAGTACAAATAAGCCATTTAGCTGGTTAGCTGCTCCGTCGGGAACGGCGACGAAATAATTATCCACCCGTCCTCCTTCCCCACCCCCTACCATCAAGAACTGGTGAAGATCGTACTTCGCACCTCCATCCCACTAAAATATTTCTATCCTTGCAGAGGTCAGTAGAAAGTCAAATCCCCCGGGGGGGGGGGGGACTGCCATATAGAGGCTATTAAGGTTTGGGAGGGGGGGAGGGATATGGTTTTCACGCAGTTTACTTTTGGATAGGGTATAAAAATCAGA
>Ga0126339_10000826_pt1 | contig 18989 bp, 6 predicted proteins | sample OrbTmetagenome_2_FD_92532 | JGI IMG/M metagenome (GOLD analysis project Ga0126339, IMG submission 92532) | Coral microbial communities from Petempiche,Puerto Morelos, Mexico - Orbicella T R C metagenome | ecosystem: Host-associated > Invertebrates > Cnidaria > Coral | place: Petempiche,Puerto...
TATTAAATCCTTACCGACACGTTCAGTAAAATGAAACAAAACTAGAGCCATTTTACAAAAGCTATGTGCCAGGTTGGTCAGTTAATCTTTTTTAATTTCTCGGCGGTGCATTAAAACTGACAAATTTGGATCTTTTTTTGTCGCATTCAATTACAATCGTCCCTCATATATTATGAAAGATAAGGGACTCACAAATAGCAAAAGAAAGTGACATATTAGTATACATTGTGTCTAAGAAGACGCAGTTTAAATGTTTTGTTCGTGCTGCACGAGATGCACGTAGGCTTGAGGGAGAGCAGGATAATTTTCGTAGGCTTGGAAAACAGGAAAGCTTTTGGTCAGTCTATCAACCGCCATGGTTTTTGATGACTTCGTCGTAAATCTTAAATACGCCATGTAAATCAAAAGACCAGGTGAAGCCACATATTGTTTGTGAGTTAAGGTTCTTGGGAAGATTTTTCATTATTTAAATTTTACCAACAAAAATCTATAGATTTGAAAATTTTCCTTGGATGTCTTTTTGTTGTTCGTCTCAGTATAAAATATTAAAGCAATGCCATGGGTTCTGCGTTCCTGACCAATTAACCATCTTTTAAAGCTATTTAACAAAGAGTATTGTCATAAATGTTCTTTTAAATGTTTTATTTAGCATTTTACCGAGCACTTCTTCAGGTCTTGGAATTTTAAACTCGGTTGATACATTTAAAAATAAATTTTAGCAACGGAGAAGTACATTGTGAACGCCAAAACGCTCGGCCATCTTGAAAAATCACCTGCACGCTTGGGAGATTTAATAAGGTCGCTTCTTTGAAAAGGGTTCTGTGGTTGATTTTATTTAATCGGTGTTGAAGGGCTGAAAAATATTGTTTCCTTGATTAAGGCACCGAGCAATTCAAACAAACGATCAACCTAGTGCACTATAGGTATCCGGGCGTTTTAAAAACCACCTACGCCTTAATGACAAGTTTCTGGTTCAGGTTTATAGCAAAACACTCCTTCATAGTTGGCTGCCAAAGTCATAGGGGCTTGCAAATGAAACTAATAAATCCATGGTCACCTTTCTCGGCTAAACCATGAACAATTAATAAGTCTAGTAGGAATAAACTGATAACATATTCGCTCTATAATCTATGGAAGTGAGGCGATGGCGGGTGTCGCAAAACCTGTGAAATATTCAATGTTTTTTCAAGTGTCAGGGACGTGCCAGTTTTACTTGTTCTGAACCTACAAGGAAGCCCTCGAACATACCACTGGGAAAGTTCTTAGCAAGCTGATCAAACGTCATCTTAAAAGCCCTGAAACAGAATTGAGGCTGAGTAAACTAAAGTCAGCTATTCTCTAATAGGCCGTGAATTATTTGTGGTTGAGTTGTGAAATAAATCACATGTATCCTGAAGGATTGTTAATAAATATGTCTGTAAAAGTTTCAGAGCATTGTTTGAAAGACTAACTAGGATATTTTTGAATGGCGTTTTCAATGATTTATAGAAAGAAATGTCTTAGCATACTGCGGTTTACACTGAGGCCTGAGCATGAACCATATAAATAGCGTAATTTCAAAGCCATTAAGCCAAATGAAGAAAGGAAACTGCTTTCTGGAATGACTTTCTCTCCAGGGACTTATACTTATTACAGAGAAATCAAATTTGAATTTCCTTGCATCGTTTATAACAGACATTAAAACTTTTTATTTCTGTGTAATATTCTACCAAATCTTACCGCTTACTTTTATAAAGCTTTTTCTTGAAAAAGGTTTTTCCTTTAAATGGTTAATTAAAAAATTAAAAGGCTGTTACAAAGAATAACACTTCGCTATGGGCGGTTTGATATTTTCAACCTAGTCAATTTTTAGTTTTTTATTCCTCAGTTCATCTCAGGGGACGTGAAACTGAAGGTAGATAGGTAAAAAACAAATAAACACTTCAAACGGTTGATCATTTTTCTAGGGTTTTGGAAAGCAAAGGAGAAAGAAATCTTGTTTCTTAAAACATAAACCAGAAACGAACAGTCAAATAACAACATTGGCGGAAACGCATTATGCAGAACTCGAAATCTTTGTTTTGCTTTGGAAAGGAAGGAAACAGCTGGGATTTCCAAGATATGCAATGCATTTGAAATTTAAATAATAGTTTTATTTGTAAGCACGTCCTTAAGTTTAGTTATTATTTTCTTTATTAGTTTATACCAAAAAAAGTAAATATTGCTTTTTACCACGCCATTTTATTGGGTGAAAATCATGCGTTAAATTATCAGTCTTAACACTTGCCAAAAGAAATCTGGGATATATTTTGCTTTGGGCGTTCACAGTTTCCAATTTTAATTTTTTGACATTGTGGTGGCTCAAATTGAAGATGAAGGTCAGCAAGAACGTTTTGCCTGCCTGTCTTTGGCAACGTTGATGGAAAAAGAAATACTTACCAAATAGCAAGCGAGAGAAAACGCAACAACTAAGTCTGTGGGCCCTGCGATGTGACCTTTATGAATGCGTGTTTGAAATGTTCCGACTAACCGGTGCAGGTTATTTTAGAAAATCTATTCTCCAGGTATAACCAAATGCGAGGCCGCAATTCTGATAATCATGTTCATTATAATAGCGATTGAATTCAGTGCGCCCTTAGAATGACTTGGCTAGCCAGAGAGCTTTGTTTTATCAAAGTATAAAACTCACTGCAAAGTGTGACAGATTATTTTAGTTTCATAAACTAAAAGCTTATGTATCAAGAAGCTAAATCTATGTGCCTTACTTTCATAAGACTCTCAGGTTCAGAGAGCACTTTAGAAATAAATGCATAAAACATTTGCATAACCCATCAGGCTGTCTGTTAGTAGTGTTAGCTGCATGTGAACTAGTGACTAGCAAACACCTTCACTTTGATTTTAGAGCTTGGTGGATAAATACATACCTACAAGTAGACGAATGTGAGGTTCGTGTTAGATAAAAGAAAAATGCATATCTACTGCTGTAGTCAGCGTTCTCTCTATACACTTTGAGGACTATACCAATTTAAAACTAAAAATTTATAATAACTAAAAGAGAAACGTCGTCCGTTTATAAAACTAAAGATAAAAGCAGTTCGTGAATTTTGTTCCAATTCGTTCTTGAACTGGAATCATGGTCCTCAACCCCCACCCCCACCCCCCGCCATCTTTGATACCATCTCAGAACTGTATTTTCACTCAAATATGACAACACTTCACAATGTATAAAAGTTAAAGGCGAAGATATATAGGATGACCAGTAACGGTAATTTAGTGAGAATAAGATTTCTACGCTAAACAAAAACAAATGTTAGAAATTCCAGACAAAGTGAACAAAAATGGATCGAGACGTGTAACAATTTTCAACAGTTATAAGCAGATGATGACCTTTTCAATATGAAAAACTGTTCTTTATTGTTCAGGCGACAAATGATAGATTGTTTGCTCCTTTTTTCATGAAGCATCACAAAAATAAGTTATTGTTAGTGAAGTACTACAATCTAGAATCATAGCTGGGAGATTTCGTTATGAAATCGCTGAAATAACTGAAGCAAAAAAAAAAAACAAAAAAACACTTGAATCGCCGCCAAGTTAAAACTGACGATGGAAACGAGTCTTAATGTCTTCCTCCTGTCCCACAGAATTATATGCTGTTTTGGGCTTGGTGCGTTTCCTTAATCTTTAGCAGATTATTGATAAGGCCCTTTTTAGAGAGTTCCACAATCAGATAATGAATTTGGAGACTGAGCAATTAAAGATCATTGTAATGCCGCTCACATATCACAGACTGTCCAAAAATTGAAGCTAAATTGACATGTTCTGTAATGAATCTCCCCTTTCCTGTTTTCTCTGTGTTTTCAAGTTGTCGTCTGCGTAGAGTAAGAAGTACTTCAATCTTACTTGACTGAGAGCGTGTCACCTCGTCACGTCAAGGTATGTTTACGAACGTTCACGTAAATTCCCCTAACTTTAATACACTGCCACAAATTGATGATAATAACACGAATTATAACGGATCATTATAGCGGACCGAGCACTCCACCAAAGAAGTAGCAACGACTACTTCAATACGCGTCATAACGTTTCTTTTTGACATGGATTTGTATGGGCCCTCGTCTACCTTGGAGATGTCGTCGACAGACTTGAATGTTTGGCCATCACGAAGTAATTTTTTCTCCTTCTCTTTCCATTATTTCTATTGCCCTCTATAGTGAGCTAATTGCTTTTACTTCTATATCTCTGCGGCGTTCAGGTTGCACGAAACATTGCTGTGCAGCATAGTGTGCTACATTGCCGGTTTTCTCTTTCTATTTTTCTATGTTAGCTTCTTTAAATTTTAAAATTTCGTACTTTATTGTCGCGTATTGTCAGTTAAGAAAACCTCAAGGCAGGCCAGAAGCCAGGACTTTTGTTGGGGGGCGGGGGGGAGGGGGGAGAGATTGGGAGCGGGTTATTGCGTGAAAGCGCTACGGGCGCGATAATGGAAGCACCCTAGGAATCCGGATAAAATTTTCGTCTGGAGTAGAATTAATGCCCCGCCCCCTCACTATATGAAATGACACTCCACTATGTATAAAAACGAATCTAGGATGGAAATATTTGTGCGGAACATTCTAGCTTGCCACCACAGTAGTGCCGCTGTGCATGATAGCGAGAGTGTCCTAAAACCAAGAAACAGCGGCCAAGTGGGTATCACACTGCGCTTTCTTTTGTTTCAATGAATTTGCTTGGCTTCTGGCAACGTGAGTGAAAAAAATATCTACACAGTTTAGATTACTTATGCTGGCGATAAAAAACCGTTTAGTAATTAAGTTACTTAAAGATGGTACGATGGTGAGTCACGGTAATTTAGTGAGTATAAGATTTCTGCGCTAAACATAAACAAATGTTTCAAATTCCAGGAAAAACTGGAACGAAAATGGACCGAGACGTGCAACAATTTTCACTAGTTATAAGCAGATGATATCTGATAAACTGTTCTTTACATGTAGGTTGGTCCTTTTTTCCATAAAGCTTATCACAAATAAGGAATTGTTAGTAAAGCATCACAGTGGTTACTAATTTTAGCGAATAACTGAGAGGTTTCTTTATGAAATCGCGGAAATAACTGACCGAAAAAAAAAGAAGGTAAAAAAAAAAAAAAAAAAAAATTGCATGGCTGCTGGCCACGTGAGTGAAAAATCTCTACATACAGTTTAGGTTACTATCTTGGCGATTTAAAAACGTTTAGTAAGTTACCTAAAGAGGATAGAATGACAGGTTACCGTAATTAGGTGAGCATTCAAAGATACTATTTCTGCGCTAAACGAAAACAAATGGTAAAATTTTCTGAAAACAAGGAAGGAAAATGGATGGAGACGTGCAAAAATTTCAATAGTTATAAACAGATTATGACCTTTTTTGTATGATAAACTGTTCTTCATTGCTTAGGAGACAATTTTTGATAGGTTGCTTCTTTTTCCATAAAGCCTAACAAAAATAAGGCATTGTCAGTGAGGTATAGCTACCAATTTTAACCAATCGCTGGGAGTTTTTGTTATGAAATCGCTAAAATTACACACCCCAAAAAGACGCCACGGCGTCACGCAAACGATTTCTTCGCAGTTTTCTTCTATTTTTTAGTCGGGAGGTATAACAAAACACTTAATGACTGGTGAGCAAAATAAGATAATGGAAATAGAAAGGGTAGTAGACGAGATTTAATTTACGTTTGAAGGGCGCTTTTCTTGAAACGCAAAAGGGGATACCACTCCTTATCTTTACACAAATTCTAGCGAAGGAAAATAACTATGGTTTATTCTTGACTTTTTGGCGTGGACGGTTACCACTGTTGAGAACCATGTAAAGTAGGAATGAATCTGCTCGGGGCGAATAAGAGGACGTAACCAGGCAATGAGAGCTCAAAAAATTTACGGTTCGATCAATATAACAAGCGGTAAATATTCAGAAGAGCAGTAAATGGTACAAGATGTCGAAGTCTAGCCATAATACAAATTCCTTTACTTATTTTCAATGAGATATATGATCTTTCAAGAGAGACTATTAAAACTCCTAGTTATTTCACATTTGTTTTTCGTTCGAGCGATATCAACTGCTTGGATTTTTACTGATAGATTGAATATTTGTAGACTAACTTCGAAGTCCAGTTTATGCTGACAAGGATAAAAGATAACGGAGTCAGATTTTCTTGGGTTGAGTTTCTTGATATCTAACCAATCACAGAATTTGGAAAATTCTTCATTGATGTCAATTTCGAGTTTGTTTAGATCTTTCTATGTGTATAATAAATTAGTATCATCAGCAAATAAATAAAAATCAAATTTGTAATTAAGCTTAACTACATACAAATACTTACCAGAATACAAAAATGCTTCATACTGGTAAGGAAAACTACCCAGTTCAGCTAAATTTCTTCAATTGCAGACGGAGAAGATAACATTCTGACCTCATTATAGATCCTACGTATTACGTTTAGGGTAAAAATAATATAAATAACAAAAAGTTCTAGAACTTTTGTGAAAGATAATTACTAATTTATATCTGCTCAGTGATGTGGGCTTTTAAGTTTTTATTTGTTTAGTTAAAAGCGCCGAGTGACTCCGAAAGCCATGACCCAAGTGTCAATGACTTTCCACTCTTTTTTTCCAATCGTTTCTTTACTTATTGATGTTAAGGGTTAAAATGATAGAGCATAGCTTTTGCACGGCATCTGTGGTGACTATGTTTCTTATCTGCTAGACAGAAGTGAAAAATTATCACGAAACTTAACATGAAACTCTCAGGACGTTCAGCCTTTAGACAGAGGATTATCAAATAGAAGGAGGCCTATCGAATGATGTTACCCAGACATTGTTTCCATCTCACCCGCACGAACTCGATTTGTATCAAAATGAGTTTTTCTCATCGGTGAAACAATTAAAATAGGGTAATGAACTCCGACCCGTGTTAACTGACGAGAACTGTATGCGACTATGTGTTAACATATGAAGGGCATCGGTGCATCATTTCCAAATTGCACTTGTAAATAATTTATAAAGATTCTGTTAAGCCGATGATGTGTATTTTGCAACTGAACCAAATTGTCGCCGAAGCATGATAAACCATGACCATGAGCTTATTATAATCAGTTGATTTTTCATCCAAGGCAATACCATCGCCTTAAACTGAATCTTTCCATCAACTTGAATCTTGGGACTAGCTTTGAAGAGTGCGGCCCAATATGGCAACCAGACATGGGTGCATGGTAAAAGTACTAAAAAAATCCTCAGAGTGTCTGAGTACTAACAAAGCACTTGTCATACTCATTCTCGTATTCTTAATTTTGAAACCTCGCCTTTGATGGAATTTCAGTCTGAAAGTCTGACCCAAGCCCTGACCTAAGGGGCGCCGGGCTGTTGTGCAACCAGACTGCTCTCAGTAGCTAGGTAACCTGTCTTATTTTAACAACGGTTTCTGTAATATCAACCAATACTATCGGCTTTCAACTATGACCTCTCAGCTCAGTTACACAGTACTACAGTTTGATCAGTTCCGTCGGCCCGACAAAAGATTCCAAAGTTCAAAATATAGATTGTAAAACCCCTCTTACAGTATTATACCCCTGTCCAATTCTCAGAACTGAATACCAATTCTCAGAAGATGAATACTGTTGGCAAAGCTTGCTATCAGTATTCATATTCAATTCATTATCTATTACTTTTATGTATACGTAATGTTTGAAAAGCTTACTCTTGCACTCTGCGATGTCACGAACAGTTTGTTCGCATCAGATCGAATCTTTGATCAATATCTTCAATTGGACTTCCTGGTATTTCCTTTATTTTATGTGTGAAACGTTTGAAAACGTTACTCTAGCGTTCTTGCGATGTCTGAACAGTTTGTTCGCATCAGAATTTTGATTATCATCTTGGGCCCTCCAGGTATTTAATTTCTTTCGTGTGTAAGCGGTTTGAAAAAGTTTGTTCGCATCAGAGTTGTTTGAAAATATCGTAATCTCATTCCGCGATCTTAAATATGTGACAATAAAGGAAACTGCTGTAATAGTTCGATTACTTAAAGTCTCTTTCTAATCATAAGCGCCCGTTGATTAAGTTTGAAAGCGTTTTGCACTAGTAGTTTTAGTGGTTTAGTGTTCAGTTAAATCAATAAGGCAGCTTTAAAGTAACTTTAAGTTCATGGTGTTTGTAGTCTGAGTACTTCTGAGATGACAGCGTGCGTGCAGTAAGCGTCTACGCCTTCTCTTGAACTGCTGAAGTCTGTAAGCGGCGGGGTATAGAGTTAAGTTGAGTCAATAGGGAGTTAATTAATAACGTCACTGATTTTTTTCCATGCATAAGCATTTATACGTGAAAAAATGCAGTAATCTGAACGTAATTTTTCCACTTTCATTAAAATCTTCATACATCTAAAGATGAAAGAGTGTGCGCAAAGACTTGCATGTTTCTTTGCATGCAAGCGCCATTGCCCCAGCTGCATGCTGATCATGTGCCATTTTCAGGAGGCTCCCAAGATGGCCACCGCAAGTTTGAAGGCATTTTTTTTCCACGATCAATTTCATTTAATTCCTTCCAAAACTCATTAGGTAACACTTTCGTCAGTAAAAATATCCGACTTTGCTTGAACTTTGCTTGAAAGTTTAAAAAAAGCCGTGTGGGCGCATTCAATCATGGCGACATTTGAGTTCGCAGCTGGGGAGAAGTTAGCTCAGCCGAGTAGATATCAAAGGAATTTATCTCCAAAACAAACCACTGTGTCGATACTGTAGAATCGAATAAAGATTACTGTTGTCACTAATATGCGAGAAGAACAGCTTTGCATGATGAATAGTTTAGATTTCTGTGACGTCAGATTTCAAGGGCCAATTCATGATAAGTTTCCATGTTCCTGATGACATTTCTTTCGGTTGACTTAGCACCACTTTCCTAGGGCACATCGCAGCGGTCAATATTGATCAAACATGATTCCTTGCCGCACAGATCAGGGCAAATAACTGACCACGGCCTTCATCAAAAATCTGGAAACTCAAAGATGAAGTAACAACGCAGCCCTTTTGCAGGTATTCTACTTATTTCTTGCTGTGAAATCTCTTAAATGAGATTCGATATACTTTTTAAAGCGTCATGGACCCGGAATGCCATTACACTCGATTTTCTTTGCGCATTGTTTACGCGCGCTCTTGCCATATTTAACTAGCTTTTCATTTTAAGCAGGCCAACTTGTTTTGCGCAATATAATCGTCGCTGAACTAACAAAGTAATCGTCTCTGCAAAACCTATTATAAACTGCTTCAAAATCCATGCGTTTTCGTAGCATAGTCAACTGAAACCTTAGAATCATAGCGACGCTTCAGTTTCTGTGAGGGCTTCCCTTCAGTCTTGCATAATTCGTATTGTCAATGTAGCTTAAGTCCTTCAAGTTTACCTTTACGTTTATTGTACCTTTAACTAAATTGTAATTAACTGGTCAAACGTTCGCGACCGCAGACCGGCGGCTGTTTGTATCACGCATCTGAACATTATTTTGAATATCTTGTGCAACCGTATTGTGCTCGATGTGCTCTAATTGACACGCTTCGACACTTAAAACAATAGCTTGGTTTCAGTAATGTTTGTTTGTTTCCATTTCGTCTTTCCTGTTGAAAATGATGTAGTACGAGTGTGATTGTAGCTAGCTATACATCTTATTTTTTGTCATTAATTGCTAACGCGACTTGTTAGCATTTTATTGGTTGCGTTTGACGGTTTTGTTACACAACAGCAGTAATTAACTTTGAGTAACAGCGAGCGATGTCTTTTCAATATGTGACCACGATCGCTCAAGATAGGGTAGAAGTTTCTTTTCTTTGAGTCCTCCGATGAGCGTCACGCGAAAATATCCAGTCCTGTATGATATGAGAACCCGTCTTAATTCAGTTATCTCAAGTGGTATGTAAGATTCATTCCACGCAGGCCAAGTTAAGTGCCCTATTATTTTCCTTTTGTGCTTTTTCATTTACACAAATATTCATTGGCTGTTGCACGAATACTACTTCCGGTATTTTTTGGATTATGTAACAGAATTTAAATGTACTTACATTTTGCGGTTAGTCAAAGGCTAGTATAAAACCCCAAGTCACTGCAAGTTTTAACCTCACTTCTTTCTAGACGTTCATCTTTGAGGGGTAAAAATTCAGTACTCATTATTATAAGTTTTCGTGATGTAAGTTACATTAGTTATGTCGTTTGAATATCCCCCTCTTCACTATTTGATGGTTAACTTAAATTCTGTCGACACAAGCCTCAGACTATGTTCAGGAGACGACAATTCACTCCAAATAATCACTATAGTTAATTGGATTAGGATTGCATGCATTTTGTATTTGCGCGTCCACTTCACAGAGAGTATTTTGATATAAAATAGCTATAGCGTTTGCTCTACAAACATTCTAACTACAAATGCATTAAATACTTGACCAAGGTTTTTTGCTTTTCTCTGTTTTTGCAGAAGGAGAAAGCTTTTTTAAAACATGTCGTTCGGTTTTAAAACTTGTTTCGTGAGTATGCGAAACTGCTAGCCGCACCTTATCAAGATAAATTAGTTCTCGACCATTGCTTGAGGCATAAGATAGAAACAATCAATCACTCAAAGCAGTAAAATAGCATGTTATGTTTTTTTTTTAAATTTCCGACAGCTATAATTAGCTATTGCGACAAATGTTTCTTCATACAGATTTCACTCCAGCCTCAAACAAACGAAACGTTAAGAGCGAGAGCCGCATGGTGTGAACGAAATCACTGAAAGAATTGAAATAATATAACGGATGTCACCTTTATTATATTTTCGTCGTGATGCGATTCAAAATGCAGTCATGGTTGGCGTGACTCTCTAATCGAGCACAAATCAATCAGTTGCCACTGCGCTCACATATGCAACTAAGAAATCATGATCAATTAGTGCAAATCTGAAATAAACAAGGAAATATATATATTTTTGGTTGTTCAGTAGTGCTGGTACTGGCTCTGCAGGTCGTCTTGAATAGCGGGGAAAAAATATAGTCTAAACGTCACTTTAACACTGCATTCATTTGTCAAGAAACAAACTTGCCTTGTCAGTTCGTAGCTGTCCTCTTTCAAAATAAAAGTTGAAGTTTCCTACGTGTCTATGCAAATGATGTTCTGACCTTTTTGTTTTTAATGAGGTTTTTGAATCCGTGCTTGATCTCACGCCGGGTCAGTCAATCGAGCTCCCGCTGTCTCTTTTCTACCGCTAATAAAGTTGCACATGGTTGAAAAATCTTGATTGTTTGAGAGCTTTTAATGTCAGTGCTGCTTTCTAGTCATACACCAACTTTGACTTGCTCAGCCCATTCAGGATTTCGCATCGCGTTCATGATGTGGTTATCTATTTGTTTATTCATCTTTTTTTTTTTTTCACAGTTTGTGTTTTCTTTGGCGTCCCTTTCAATAAACTAACATATTTACATATGAGCAGTTTTAAACGGTTTCAAACTGAATTATTAATCCACCCAATATCTCCGCTGGTTTCGAAACTGAATGTACTCATTAAAACTCGCTAAATCTACTCATTAAAAGAAAAGCTGCACAGCTAACCAGTCAGAAAGAACTTCCCACGTATAGAGCCATGAAGTGTGTGTGTGTGTTTTTTTTTTTCCTCTTCAAGATTTAGGCCATTTCATATTCTTATTGACTTCTTGCTCTAAATGCTTTTACTTCGCCTTTTTCTATGAGGGAATTGACCACTAGTGTTCGTACACTAGAAAACGTGAGCGAATTCATTTGTTGATTGTTCCTTGATCCAGAAGACCTTTTTTTGTCCACAAATGTAACCATCGATCAAGAAATTTTCCAACATAAGCGAACAAAGAAAAGGCTCCTCTTCCTCTTTTTCCTTTATCCTATATTCGTTCAGAAGTTTTAATATTTATATCTCATACAGAACAATTTTCAAAGGTTCCCCATCACTCCGAACGTCCGTTAAACTAATCTAGGAAATAAAAAAGGTGCTAATATATGTAACAAATATGCTATATCAATGGGTTAAACAATATTCTATTCTATAATTCTATTTATATATACGAAATTTTAGCTTTAAATCTTTAGTTTTACATTTTTAACCTTTTATACTAATTTTTAACTAATTTTTGGCATATTATAAGGTTTATAAATTTTCTTATTTTATTTTTAGCAGGGCCTCTATTGATAGCAGTTTTATTTATAGAACTAACAGAGATGCCCTGAAAAAGTAAAGGTTTTACTTACTTACCTAATACGAATCAATAGATTTGAAGGCGGCTAATCTCGGCTAGACGCGCCTGAGCGTCGACAGACAGACCGACAAATCAGTTAGCAGAAGGCCAAAAGGCAGTTCTCTATTATAAGAGAAACTGTTGCTGTAGATTTTTAAATTGCAAAGAACGTTTTTAAAGGTAGGAGTCGGGGTAAAAAAAAAATTACCTTAATTTTCTATTTAATAAATAAATAAATAAAATAAAAAACCTTGAAGAAGTGTTCTCAGGAATTCAAGTAAAGCTGATTAACCATGTTAAAATGGGCTAATTTTAGACCCATCTGGCCCGTACGTCAGTGCCCTAGTGGTTTGCTAATTATAAACGTAGAAGTGGGAGACAGTCAGCCAAAATAATTCCTGCATCGAGAATATGTAGCTGGATTACAAAGTCGGAGTTAGTGTACAGTAATTTAAGGCAAAAACGATTCCCCCTAGATACGTCCAAGATCAAGTACGTCTGAAAATGTGTAAAGTTATAAAAGTAAACTAACCTGAAGAAGGGCTATGTAAAATACGCTTTATAATAATCACGCACATGTGGTATCCCAAAATAAATAACATGTACTATATTATACACTTTCGCGAGGGAAACATTTAGTTTTGTTTTACCGAGAATCGAGAGTCGAGGGAAAGCAAAACTAACTCTTTCCCAAGAGACCAATGATTAAGCCGTGTGTTTTTTTTTAAATAGCTGAAGTTTGGTGTAAAGTTATAAGACAAGGAAAAGTCAAAGTAACATATGGTTAGTGGGAGAGCGGGCAACTATTGCTTAATTGTTGCCCGCTGGGGAAGAAAAGTTAGATTTAGCCAATGCCACGTGACTATAAAACAACCAATAGAGGTGCCCGTTAGATTCAGCTAAACTCCAGCTTGATAACAAAGAACAAAACTTGGATAGTGAGTTTTTATTCTGATTTTCATTTGCAGCGCCTGCCTTAAAAATGCAACTCGACATGGCTTTATTCTTTGAAAATTTCTTTCACAGCGACGTTTCGCATTTTGCAGCAGTCTGTGTTTAGGGTCCGCTGTCTAGAATTTTTTTTTTAAGTTAATAAACATTAAAATAAATGAAAAGAAAATGCCAAGTCAAGGAATTTCTGGTTAGAACTGAAAGGCGTCGACATTTGAACTGTTTAATCGTCGCCCACCAAGACGCTTTAGGTTCAGGCCCCGTCCACACGCATCCGGCGAATTCGGCAGCGAGTCCTGGTATTTTTGAATCCGCTCTCCAGAGTGGAAAAAATAAATCCGCAACAAATTCGATAACGTGTGGACGGTGAATCCGGATATTTTCGAATCCGATGACGTAGCAAAATCGTGTCCAGTCTCTTACCGAAAAATAAACCAATATGGCGGCACAAAGTGTAGGCCTAGTTTCTCTAGAGTGGATCCGGAAACCATCGAATGCGTGTGGACAGGCGAACTCGATTTGAATACGTTACGTGTGGACGGGGAACTTTTGAATCCGGAAAGAAAAAGTTGCGGATTCAAAAATATCCGGACACGTGTGGACGGGGTCTAAATGTCGCTCGGAAACATCGAAATAGACCAATTTCGATATATTAAAATTCAGCCTAAAACAATAGACCTCTGCAGAGTTTGTGGGGTTTATTCCCCAGAGCCTCGTTCTGAGGTCTATTGTGTTAGGCTGAATTTTAATATATCGAAATTGGTCTATTCTCGGGAAAACAAAACTAACTGTATCCCTCGGGACTGGTAATCAAGTGTATATCGTCACACGGTGGGGCCTGAGGCTAGACTTTGATCTACCGACAAGAAGTATTGGTCGTGTGGACATCCTGACACATATTGAAAGGAACAGGCCATAAAATTTCTCGCCATGAAATTATTGTTTCTTTCTCATAAATGGTTGTCTATTTTAAACGTTTCAAACTTTGTTTTTCTTAGCAAATCCATGTTTGAGCGTTGATTTCAACAGGATCATCAGGAGAGTAAACAAGACATCCTGCTTTGTTGTTTTTATTTCGCAGCAGGCCCACCTTTTTGAAAAGAAATTTCGAATACACGCAGCAAAACATCACGTATTAAAAAATCAAAAATACATCGGCTAAATATCTCGACAAATCCAGCAATAACAAGCGTCAAAACTAATGGCTCTTATGTTATTCTTTGCATTAAATAACATACGGAAACAGAGTCGCCCTTTTGTGGACTTTTCCTCTTAAAATGGATCGAAGTTTGCTTGCTTTGATCGATATCATATGCCAGCCATCTGCTTGTCGTATAATAATAAAATATACGACCAATCGTTTGATATGTTTTATCTTTATCAATATTCTTTACAAGTCTTATTTAAGCTCAAAAGTAATTACCTATAAACAAAAATCAAAACAGTAACCATCACAATATATCCAATAGTGGTTTCTTCATTGCAATGATCTCGGAATTATCGCCTCGCATAATAATTCATGTTATAAACTGCTAAAGAAAGAGTGCGACGTGCGACGGCAAGTGCTTTCAAAATAATTAACATATGTGCTCGCGGTATAATTTTCAAATTATGTTTTCTATGAGCCGTATTTTTTAATTCATTTTTTTATGTCGCTAATTACTCTGATTTGTTTCCCTTTTTGCAGGTAAACTTCTGAGGAATACTAGAGCGAATTTGGACAGTTTAAAGCTTCGGAAGGGTTAGATTTTTAGAAGTAAAGATAAAGAAACAATCACCTTGACTACCTTTACGTTTGAACTTTAGTAGCCAAACGCATTGGCGGTTTGTCGTCGATAACGCAGAATTGCCATTTTGAAGAAAATAACACCCGGAAGGTTCAAGGAAATTAATTTCATTTTAAGCCTAAATCCAGCAGACGGAGAGTTTTGTTCCGTGACTTTAAATCCGACGAGTTCCGCTGCCGCGAGCTATGGTTGTTTGTGATTAAGGTAACAGTTTCTTGGAAATATGGCTGTTACGCCTTTCGGATTGCTCCTCGGTTTGGTTCTTCTTGTTTACGTCCCTTCGCCTACCACCGGAGAAGTCAAGCTTGGTCTCCTAATACCGTTTAAGGAGACTGCTTCACTTGGTAACTCGTATCATCGCGGTGAGTTCTATGCCTCGGCCATGAGTATCGCCGTAGATGACATAAACCGAAGGCCGGACCTGCTACCTGGTCAAAATGTTACATTCATGTGGAACGATACCCGCTGCGAAGAGTTTCAGACACTACAATCGATCGTTTGGCAACTGAATGAAGGCGTTACGGCATTTATCGGCCCGGGATGTAGTTGTAACACGTCCGCCAGGATGGCAGCGTCGTTTAACAAGACCATGATATCGTATGTAAGTAGCCCACTTATTAATCAGTTGTGTGTGATAATTCATTCGAATGCGTACTTGTCTTAACTGCTGGAGTTAGGGAAATGAAGACATCTTTAATGGAGTTTAAACCACGTTTTGAACAGCAAGCACGAAGGCCCAAAGTTCTATTTTCTTTGTTATACATGCTGCTAAATTTTCGTAATGAGATTTTCAGTGTTGTCATGTTTGTTTTAAGTTCATCTCACAAATTAACGGTATGTAGCGGTTCGTTAAAGTGCAAAATTCGAAAAAAATGGCATTCTTTCGTTTCGTGTCATTTTTTTCGGATTTTTCTTTGAATTAAATTTTCACGTTCTATGTTTATATTAACAATAAACATCGCAAAAAATTCAACATGTTCTGTCCTGAGGTCAGAATATTGACTCTTTTTGCTGGATCCATACATTTCTCTAATCGTGAGTTCTGAGAACTTGGTGCCACATCAATACAGTATCCGCTGTCTTATTGACAATAGATTGATGCTACAGATGAACTTCGGTCTTGTTTATTCTTGAGTATTTTTTTTAAAGTTCTGAGTTTCCAGGCAGGTTTTTTTTCGACATGTTGTTAATATTCACAGTTCATTATGCCGCTTTAGTTTTGGTTACGTTCTACTTCATTGTATTACAATAAACCTTTCTTAAGTGTGCAAATAGGGCATTTTAAAGTTTACCATAAATAAAGCTGAACATCTGGATTTTTAGAATTAACAATTATGATAGCTTTTTCGGGCACGCTGTACCACCCTTTGCTAAAACGCTGTCATTTGCAATAGGAAAATTAACAAGGTTAAATCTATTTTTTGCTAGTTAACCTCCTCGAGTGGTTTTTATATACTAGTTCGTCGTTCACTGCGGTTTCTTTCGAATTGATTTAAATGAGCGATTTCTTTTTTCAATACATATAGATTTTGTCAGGCAAATTTGCCTCCGTCAGGCGGCAGGCAAATGATCCAAGGCTTTTAATCGCTTTTACTTCGTTTAATTCGAAGAAGCAAATAAATGCTTTTTACTTATCAGCAGACTCTCTTCTGAGAAATTACCTGTCGTCTTTGTATTGTGATCTTTTATATTATTATGTCAAGCGTCGCTCACTGTGTGGCATTAATTTACATACACAACAAGGACAATTTCAAAATCATTCAAGGTCGATTGTGTTATAACGAGAGAATTAGAGAACTGATCATAACATCAGCAATTAAAACAGTGGTAAATTTCCGAAGTTGGATTTTAATCGGCTTGGTGAGAAAATTCTGATGGTTCACTTAAGTCAGTGTTTGAATAAGCAAGCATGTAACTAAAAGCCAAGGGTTGTGTTGAAAAAGGTTTTTTATGGTAATTTTAAAAAGAAAAGTCGGATCTCCTGGCATTTGGGATTAAAGCTGTGAAATGCATATTGTATTTATTATTTTTTTCTCGCTGTTTTTCTTATCATTTATGGCCAGATTAGAGAACAGAAAATATTCTCTAATCACTTCGTACTGATTCATTCGTAATTATGCAATCAGTGCAAAGCGCAACGGTTATCGTGAAGGACATTAGGCGAAGTGAGGGTTTTAAACATGCAAATTAAGTTGATAGCGGTCAGATACTGGTCAGATGTTCCAGATATCGTTTTGACCTTTTTATCAATCGATCCTGTCAAATTGAACGTAATGAAAACAACTCCAGTGCAGGTGAAAAAGTTAATACTGCGTCACGGTATGAATTCTCTGAAAAACGTCTATTGACTATACGACACAGGCATTCGACAGCGGTGCTGAAGAAACTGTTGTGGGGCACTGACTGCCGAGTAAATCGTAGAACACCACTTTTACTAATTATTTCATGAAAGACGTTTCTTACCAGAAATGGCGATAATTACAGGTTGGGAGAAGAAGAAGAATAACAACAACAACAACAACGTTAGACGGAGTCTGGAGCAAACCACGACGAGCACCGCCAAACGAAAGGTTTAATGAGCAAAACAAACGCTGTACAAGTGTGTTCAGTAAACCTTTGCACATTTCATAGCCGTCCTCTGCAAAACAACAACGCAAAATGACCGCGAACGCGAACGATGAGTCGAACTGCTAATTTTTCGTGTTTCCATTTAGAATTGAACGCTGTCATTACATATTTAGCCTGAGCGAGGTTTTAGAGCTATAGGCACCCTGGACAAATTTAATTTTACAAGGCGTTGTCCTCGGAGTCGCTGTCGTCATTGTTAAGATCCCTATATTTGCATTTCGGATGCTGGAAGGTCGATACACTTGTTTAACGTGGGGTCTGTCATCCTAAGTGGCTGCTTTGTGCTTTGCATGCTCATGTTTTATCCCAAGGCCAGTCGAACGCAGATGAGTATCGTGTAAAAACCGTAAAAAGTCACATAAATTGCAGCTCTCTGCCAAGGATTCAGCGATTAAGTTGTCGAGCGTTTCGGTAGGAAGTTTTGCGCTCCTGCTGAAACAATCTCGTTCACGTTACTTCGCCGATGCAATACCTTTTCATCTTCCCCATTACTACAAGGCAATCGTTTGTATCTTCTTCAGTGTAGCGCTTTGAACACTTAAAGGCCATCGTCATCAATAACGTCCTTAAACATGACGAATTGGTACTCGGGGCTTTCCCGCTCCAAACCAAGTAATTATTACAGTATTTCTCTTTCCATAGCTTCCCGTTCTCGGGGATCTCGCTTCTTAATTGACCTCAAATCTATATGTTGGGGAGGCAGTGATATCTGGTGGAATAACATTGAAAATTGTGACGTTTTAGGCGGCAAGGCACCGGAAGTTGTTTTCGCTCGTAGGCATTCGTAGACGGTAGACGTTGTCGAGCAATTTGAACTACCTTTCGCTGCGGCGTGTAGCATTAGATGGCAGAGAGAACCTTAAACGAACGCCATAAATCAAGGCTTAATCCGGCTACTGTAACTCAAGAACGCGTATATTATATAACTGTATGTACAGCATAAATTACATAGCCGTTACAGAACATAAGCGTGCATATAAGTGCGACACTACCCGGATGGTTGGGCGGCCAATTAACTCCACCGCAATATACACATCTCGCTTAATCTCTCTTAAAACAATACCTCAATATCCCCTCACAGCCTGCATTTCAGTAATCCCCTACATATACCTACACAACCTACAGCTCATTAATCCCCCACATATACCTACACAGCTCACTCCTCATTAATCCCCTACATATACCTACTCAGCGTACATTTCATCAATCCCCTACATATACCTACATGTACACAGCCTACATTTCATTAATCCTCCACATATACCTACACAGCCTACATCTCATTAACCCCCTCTAAAGATATCTACGCAGCCTACATTTTATTAATCCCCTACATATAACTACACAGCCCACATCTCAATAATCTTCCACATATACCTACACAGCTTACATCTCATTAA
>Ga0126339_10000827_pt1 | contig 18987 bp, 8 predicted proteins | sample OrbTmetagenome_2_FD_92532 | JGI IMG/M metagenome (GOLD analysis project Ga0126339, IMG submission 92532) | Coral microbial communities from Petempiche,Puerto Morelos, Mexico - Orbicella T R C metagenome | ecosystem: Host-associated > Invertebrates > Cnidaria > Coral | place: Petempiche,Puerto...
AAATGAAAGCTATTGAGCAGTACTTTCATGTGGTACTGTTTATTATGCTGTACAAGGTGGTTCTAACTTTTAAGTCTGTGGATGAAACCCTAGTGTGTGACCATTCAAATGAAAGCTATTGAGGAGTTCTTTCATGTGGTACTGTTCTTATGTTCAACAAGGTGGTTCTAACATTTAAGTCTGTGGATGAAGCCCTAGTGTGTGACCATCCAAATGAAAGCTATTGAGTAGGACTTTCGTGTGGTACTGTTTATTATGCTGTACAACGTGGTTCTAACATTTAAGTCCGTGGATGAAGTCCTAGTGTGAGGCCTTTCAATCAAAACTGCTAATGAGCAGTACTGTGATACTGTGAACTAGTCTTTTTACTTGTTTCGGGTGAAAACCTAGTGTGTGATTATTCAAATCAAAAAAACATAGTAATACTTTCATGTGGTGATCTTTCTTATGCTGAACGAGTTGTTAACTTTGTGTGATCATTCAGTGAAAACTTTTGAACAGTAGTTGATAGAGCAATGTTTTCGTATACCAAGCTGGGAATCAGTCTAACTTTTCAAAATGTGTATATCATTCTAAACTCGGTTACAAATTAGTTTCGCTAAACAAACGAGCGAGTGAGTTTCAATGAAAATACCACTAACTGTGTTTAGGATAACTCTGTTTACTTCATTTCAGTCGGCTATGTACAAAGGGATTACTTGTTATATTAGTCTGAAAATGAATGAAAACAAAAAAAATTGTGCAACTTTCTTTTCAAACGAAAAGAAGTGGTCAGTCCTAAATTCAATATCATCCTCATCTGCCAAACTTAAAATATTTCAACTTATACGTTTAAATACACACATGTCTTCCAAATTCTTAGATAGATTCCGTTTCGCGTTTTCTCTTTGCAAGTAAGACAGAGCTTTGAATTATTGAATAGTTTCTGCAGAAATGAAGAATTTTCTATTTAAAATTAAAAACGAGAACGCGCTAGGAACCTAAACGTAATTTTTCCAATTAGTTGTACCTCATCTTTCACTCTCGCAGCTGGATTCGAGGCGAGTACAGAGAAGTATCACAACATTTGATAACCTTTTTGGCAAAGGTTCTAGGGGTTTAAGTGGTAATTTTCCTTGAAGCTACGAAATAATTAAGGTCAAGGGACAACATCCTATGCCTTAGAATCTCAGGAATATTTGGATTTTGTCCTTCAACAAGATCAAAGGAGGCTGCAAATGATTAAAACTATTTTAATAAAGTTTGCCTCTGCAAACACTTAGACGTCAATTCAGTCGGTCGGTCTCCAGCTGCTCACACCGAAATTAAATGTTGTTATCTCCTTGTTTGATGTGCCCGGCCATTACTACGGGATTTCCGGAACCAAATCGTACAATTACGTTCTTATGTTAAGCTTTTTGATCTTTTATGCCGTGTAATCGCTTAAGCAAACAATTGTTTTAAACTAAAACTGTGTAGAATGTTTTGATTGTAATGTGAGTTTGTGTAAAATAGTCATATGCACTGCATTTATTGGCAATATTTTAAAAGGTCACATATTTTTCCCGGACAATCCGACGCTTGGCCTGAAACCCTGCTGTTAGTTTGAATGTTTGTAATAAATGTCAGCAATTAAAAAGCCCCTTCAAACCCCATAGTGTTAATCAACTCAGAGAGGATTAAATGAAGAGTGTCTACTTCTAAAGTGATCATGATGAAACCGAGTTCTTCGCACGCTGTGCCTCACTTCTCCAGCGTCATAGGTTCGACTGGCTTAAAAACTTGGTATTTGAGGTTCTCTGATGACATTTAAGGCCATCATCTTCTAGAAAGTTGAAAATAACCTTGAATAACATTGCATGACTAGTCCGTTGTTAAAGCATTCATATCTCTCTCAGACAAACTGTTCAAGTGTTTGCAATTTAGTCTTTGTTTGCCGTGACCTCCAGCAATCTGTTTGGATTCCTTTAAAATTGATATTTGAAAACATGTATTAAATACTTTTCTCTGGGGTATCACTTGCCATAAAGGGCGATTCTTGTCTTGTCGTGAAGTTGAACATAATTGGAAAACATTCAAGTCTTTGTCAGACATTGAACTTGATTGTTTTCTAAGTGTTAGGAACCAAGCAGCGCCAAAGTCATTCACAAGTGTACACTTCTTGCTCTCGTCTGCATTCTTCGCATTTGACGGAGCAGCACCAAAGAAATCGACACTGGCAATTTTCTTTTATGATCGTTTTCCTCATTCGTGCTCCTCGGCTACAGCAGAGAAGCTGGCAACCGCCTACTCCCCTAAAAGTATCGTTGCACCTCCTGCCCACAGTTCCATGAGAACCGTAATATGGGTCTTCTTTGCAAAAGTCTGGAGACTCGGTCGTGTACACCAAATCGAGTTCTGTATGAGGTTTTATTGTTTCTCCTTCTTTGATGAGCTCATCCCCTTTGTTGCTAATTATCACTTTAATGGCACCATCGAAACGGGCTTTTAATCTATTGCCCACATCTCTAAAGTGCGGCATCTTTTCCCGACACGTTTTCAGAGAGCAAGAGCCCGAGAGACCATGGCATTTGCATTCCGTTTGCATATAATTCTTGACCGCCTGGGAAAAACAAAAGAAACCAAATAGGACGTTAAAGTTGTCGTTGACTTACTCGAGATTTATCTTGATCTTGTGAGGTTATCTCAGGCATGCTGGATTAGTTTTATCGCTGGAATTATCTCTTTCGCGAGTTACGTTTCACAGCTCTGAAGCTATCACTTTCCAATGGCGCTTTTGTCTTTACAAGTTGCGGCGCCTTTGTCCTGAATGAATTATTTGTTTCACGCTCCGGTGAGCGTTATGGATAAGCTGAAGCAGAGAGGACAAAATACGGGTTTCTTACGAAAGACGCGTAAATATTCGAGGTAGGGATTCACTCATGTCAAACTGCCAAACGTGGGAGCACTTGTCTTCCGTAGTTTTCCACTTGTAAGATAAACTGTCAGAATTGAATTAACAACTCTGTCAATAACGTTTACACTAGAAAATTAAATTCCTGTGAAGATTTAATACGATGGTGTGAAGAACCGATTATAACAAACTGAGGCATTTAGACGTCCTAGGGAAAATTTGACGTCACTTTAATGAATAGTTATGGCATCATGCAACTTTCTCTATTCCTATTTACATTAAACATCAAGTCTCAACGAAGAAAAGCTTGTTTGTTGGCGTGTTTTTGTTAATGCCGCCTGAGGTATCAAAAATTAAAGCTATACTGTTAACTCATTCTATTTATGTGTAAACAAAGGGATAAGACACTGCAAAAGGTATGCAAATATAACAAATTCGGTGATTAGGGAAGGCGTATATGTAATTTAGCTTTTCTTCGTGAGAAATTAACATTAAGATTGAACAGCTTCATGTTAATTGTTCGAACGGCGGTGTAGGTGACAAATTAAGTTTCTTCACGCCACTTGCCTTCGAGCTATGCTTTGTCCTCTGTGCTCTAAGGAGGCTTATTGGTGTTTCTGTGAAACATCTAAAAGTCATTAGCGACCGAAAACAATTTGCTCCCGCCGGAAGCCCAAAGGTGGCACACTTTCGCATGCAAACGTCAGTCTGTTTAACACCTAATGTTGTTATCAGAGCTTAAGCCTTAATCGAAATTGTACGATCATCTCGAAATAAATGATACCACCAAAGGCGAGACAAACTAAAGCGAACCCTGATACCATGATAGCAGAGATCTATTTTTAATTGTTCTAACGTCTGGTTCACTTTCAAGTGCCATGGAATCCCAAAGAATACGTGCATGTTTTTCTGACCTCGTTAACTCTAAACAAGCTTATTACTTAGCAATAATTGAATGACAATTGCTCTCATGGACGCTCCACAAAAGCTCTGTGTTGTGGCGAATATGTGCGATGCTCCGTTGTCTGGCTGATTAATTTCGGAGTTCCACAACGACAGAGCCACAGTAAGGACCGAAACGCAAGGAGCGGCAGCGCGCCACGAGATGTCTGTTGTTTGTACAAGTGAGAAATGCACGGGGCTTTGGTAACTCACGACTAAGTGTGGTGTACCGCAGAAATGCTTTTACCTACCAGTCGCCCTGCCTCGCTATTGTGCTTGATGATCATGGAACGACCGTCGCTGCTCTTGTCCTCTTGCATCAACTGTTGCGACATCTTGTATCCATACTGGATATTGTCACTGCAGCCTCCCCACTCGAACTGGTCGTTTTCACCGATGGGGAAGGCCTGGTTGGAAAGGTGGTTGTCTGTAGAAGGGTAATCGTTTCGAGGGTACGATGAAATGACGTTGCTGGTAAGGATTTGTTGTTGTGTTGGAGTTACTTGGCGACATCCACATTGCTGAAGATGACCCATTCTGCATGCACGCGTGACAGAAAAAGTTATCCCGGCTGATGTAATGGCATATATGAATGCCGTCTCCCTATAGTCTGAAAAAATATATACAAGCTAAGTTGAAGGTGTTAAAACTTCACAACTTCTTAGTCATTGCGGTCGATAAGGTGCATTTCGTTGTGCGATCATGCAACAAGCGCAGTTCTTGAAATTCCCTTTCAGAGTATGTAAAGTGTGACTAGATTAACAAATGTGGTTGGCGTTCACTATTACTTACCGTAACGAAGAATTTTTTTGACTGAGTTCTTGGACGTCGAACAATTCCATCGCCTGTTTCTAAACTGCCACTGACACTGGTCGACGGAAACATCGATTCCATCAAGCACCGTAGAAATCAGTTCCGGCTTGGATTTGCAAAAGTCATCTTTTGTGTGAAAGAATGACTCCGTTTTCTTACACACGGCATTTGGGTCTCGTTGCAGTGACGTCTCGAGTGACCTGCATTGACGATTAAAAGTACTATGTTTTAGTAATCTACTAAGCTAAGTAATATAGGGATTATTTAACCGCGGATTCCTAGTATGTCATGGCTTAAAAGACTTTGCACAGTACTCACCACCAAAATGCAATAACTTCGCTTGAATAAATAACAAATAAAAATACACTCGGTAAACGAAGCTTCATGGCTCACTCAATAGACACACTTATCAATGAAAGAGAAGAATAGCGAATAAGTACTGCGCACCGATTTAATGTGTTTTATAAACAGATGAAGATGTACTCGACTCTGATTGGCTCGCCAAAGCACATGTCAATCTACCAATTTAAAACTCAAATACTCATTTAAAAGTCATTCCAGCTATCTCGAAGACATTTTAACACAGAAGTGGAAAGAAACAATGTTAGGTCTTTCATCGGATCGTGTTGACTGGCGTCAATGTTAAGTCTTTTGTCATTTTCGTTTTAATAAAAAGCATACTACGCATCGGAGACAAATACATCCTGCATCCGAGACAAGATAAACTTAATCAATGAATCAAATAACTTCTTGTGTCCCATTTCTAAACCACAATCCTCACTTTTGTCTAGTTTCTCTTTGAAAAGTATTGACATAAAAACAGACAGGTTTCTTTATGAGTGTAATCTTATCTGCAGCAATGCTACTGAGTCAATTTGTTCTCTTAATTGCTTCGTTCAGTTGTCAACAACAACTTTGAGGAGGCAAGTCGTGGCTGACCTCAGTCCAAAGATTATTTTGATTGTATTTTACAAGTCCAAGCGTTAAGTTTCTTTTTTGCAACCGATAGATTTCAGCTGAGGATGTAGGTCTCTGCAGCTGTTTGTTCAGGCCAAAAATAACTTCTGGCATTCATATTTTATCAACTGCATTTGCTTTAAGTGCCAATGTTTAGTTTCTAGTAGTTAAGCAAAAAAACCCAACTTAATTTTAAAGCTGAGAGTATGCCTAAAAATAAAGTTTGCAGTCATAACAATGCTTGTTAGACAAACTGTTTACTTAACAGCTAATTACATTCATCTTATTTCAAACGATTCAAAGGAAAGGTTTTACTTGAAGAATGTAAATAAGTTAATGCACGGAGTTCCCGGTATTTAAGTAAGCAAGCATTTACCGGAATCTTGGCTTCCGTGTTCAGGAAATTTCTAGATGGCTCAGTAAAACCACAAAGTATTTACGTAGCCTTCGCTGGCTGATGGCTGATTGCTAACCAAAGGTGCACAGAGCAAATCTAAAAATAACAGTGGATTCTTCAAAGTTCTTCAGATACAGGTCTATACATCTATTAATGAATGATACCACGCGAATTTAGGGTATTTTGTCTCTGGATAGCTCAAAAGGTCACCAGAGTGACGAATACGAGATAACAGGAAAAATAACATTGAGGAGATTGCGTTGAATTTACTTTAGAGCCTTGATTGTATCTAATTTCTTGATAACAGGGTTTCCATATTTTTGCTGCTGTTGAAAGTGTTTTGAAAACATCGCTGTGCCAGTTCGATTACTTCGTGGAGTATTGTGTTAAGACTCTTGGTTTTATCGTCCAATCGCAGTAAATACATGGTTATTTTTTTGTTATGCAGAACCATGTCTCCGACACTACTTTAATATTCGCCCATTTTAATTATACTTCGTCACTGTTATTATTATCTCCCCAAAAACTGAGCTAGATAAACAAGTCAAGCGGACCATTTTTGAAATGAAGAGTGCAGTCTTTCGATGTAAAAGCCTCCTTTCCTTAGGTTACCGACACGACCGAAGCTGTTTCTTCCGTTAACTAGCTGGGAAGGTTCGATCAGAAACTCCCTAGTTCATCTGCTTAAAGGATAAACACGTTCACATTCTAGTCACGCACGAACCGTGGTCAAAGTTCTCGGCAGACCAAAGGTCTTCTTTAAAGTGTTTGTTTATATTGAAGAAATCTACGAAAATGATTTTGTTCTCAATTCGTCGTCAAGTATCGAAGGAAGAGCATTCAAAAAATCTTAGTCACAAGCTACATTAGGTCTTCAATATCACAACAATTTAATTAGTAATCAGGATATTCACTAATTCAGCGAGTCTTTGTTCATTGTTGACATGACGATGCAGTGAGCCAAAAAAGAATTTGAAACCACGTAAGGAATGACTTGTGTTAGTTCTTAACCTAACGTCACCATGAACAAACAGGCGTTTTAAGTGTTTTTAACCAAAATGTCACGATGCACGTCAGCTCCAACTCGTGGAGCAAGCGCCTTTGTATTTATCAGTTGAAAAGTGGTGACTGATAATAGTTGCTTCTCTTGCTATCTTTACTCTCTTACTAGCCTAACTGTGTCCAAGTGGAGAGCTTTCCATTGAGTGGACTTTCCATTGAATGGACTGGCGATAACAAAAAGCCAATCATACGAGATGAATGGCTAAATATTTTAATCCACATAGTGACGACAAGACGTAATTTAGGCAAATGCCTAGCAATCACTTCTGTCAATAAACATCTTGAAGTCTTGGAATTCAATGACGACCGACATTCCTCGTTAACTGGTTTAACTTAATTTTAAGTTTTATCTTTTCGGAACTTGGACTCGTGACAATCTGCAGCAAATAAGACGGAACCGAACAGGAATCAGCTCAAACTAAGCAGGCAAAGCACCGCACGAAGATTCACATTTTTTTCTTTGATTAACAAATAAGGTAGCTTGGCTCCAAAAGAACAGGTCCACCGAGCAGATGGCTTACCTTGGGTACATTCGCTCGCCGGATGCTCCTTCACCTACTCGTGGCTCCTCGAGTGCCAACAGCTATCAGTTCTTGCAGATTTGTCTTGTAAGGGTCTTTAATGAATTCCGGATGTACGACTCTTTAAAAGCCACTTTTCAGATAAAGAGTAACTGTTAGATAATTGTACCTCTTTTTCAAGGACAGTTTTTTTTTTCTCTTCTCCCTGCTTGAACCTTTTATTCCCAGGAATGATAAGTTATTATATTTCTCCTTACATTGAAATAATGAACTTGGGGACATTGACACGTTGTTTGGACTCTGTAATGCAGGTAACAAATACGTGACCATTTTTACTTCAGACAAATCAATGAGGAGGGGGATACATGTCCCGTTGATCTCTGAAAAATGTCCCATTTTCCCCCCTGCTCCAAGACCATTATTCCCTTAAAGGTTTTGTCAAAAATCCTGTTAATAGTAGAGATATCCCTTATTCCCTCAAAATTTTTCCAATAAATCCATTATCCCCTTGAATTAAAAGGTTATGTTCTTTTCATTCCCCAAAACCCCTGAGATGGCCTCATTTATATTGCAAGTTCGAGGATGTAACGACGAATCTACTTTGTGTCCGGTTACACTGTAAAATGAAATGAACGGAAAGATCACCGTATTAAGGTATTGATATTGCCTATCCTGCCACTGCGGCTGGTCGATATCCATATACATAAGCTTCTTCGTTCTAAGTTAGCACGTAAGGTCGACATTCATAAGTGCTTAAGACTCAATTGTATCCGCCCACGAGAAACTCCGCAGGAGGTGTGTTATGGTTATGTACAACACCTTGGCCGTGTTATGTTCAAACTTTTCTATTCATTCATTCATTTATTTATTTATTAGATTACAAAGATGAAGATGATAGACGGGTATTTAAAGATTGAAACTAAAGCGGGATGGGTAAAACACATTTTAAAATGTCTCAGACAATGTTTACCACAGGAACAAACAGACATTGTCTCCAATTAAAATGGAAACGGTCTCAATACAAAATATTTGGGTATTTAAGTTAATTGCTTTCGCTAAAAGCCTACGAAATGACGTAGAATCAGTCTGATATTGACTGAAATACAATGTGAGGTCAAGATAAATAAACCCAAGGTGTTTGGGCATTTCCGTAGCCTATTGATATCGTGGGCGTGTTTTCACAGACAAAAACAGTGTTTAACGTTATTGATGTCGTAAAAGGAATCCGACGACGTGGACGAATTGTCAAGGAATGACATCTGTGACAACCCTGTGTGCTTGAGCGTATAATTTAATTGCTATCGTTTAAAAGGATGTGCTAAGCAGTATAACTAGCAACTTCAGTTTGACGTCAAGTTGTTTTCATTTTGACGTCTGCTGTTCGTTTCCAGAGTAGTGGGGATGAAAAGGTGGAGCTCCTGTCACTGTTTAATGATAAATGCAAGGGCTTGTTTGATACATGAACTTCCTTCTTCAAATAACATCAAATTCCTGGTTGGTAAATTAACCTACATAATAAAAAGGATTCAAAATTACTTTTAGGAGAGGCAGGGCGAGCTTTGTCTGAGGATATTAATGCATTTTTCTACTTCAGATCGCGAAACATATGCCCAAGTAAGATTACATTTGTTAGGAAACGATTTACATGTTGCCATTGAGCTTATTTTAAAAGTACTGTTCATCTATTGTCCGTTGTCAGAGCCTTAATATACAACTAAATAACTTTTTGTCAAATACGGTTTCTTATTTTCTGACAAAAATGCTTCCCCTTAAATTTTGCTCACATACAGTGAGGAGTGAAAAATTTGCAATCTCCCTTAAGCAACCTTCTGGCTTAAATTAGTGAAACTCAACCTTTCTTCCTGCAAGATTATTTCTGGAGACTACTGGTTTATTCTAGTTTTATGTATTGGACTGGATTTTGTACTTTCACTGTTATGTGTGCCATAATTATGAGACAATGTTATAGTTCACCTAATTTGTCATGAGTATAGTTTTGCCTCCTGCTCCTCCAGAGGTTTGCAAGCTGAATAATGTAAGCATTGGATAGTTCACGAGAACGAACTGAAGGGACCTGTATAAGAACTGGTCTATAAAGACTAAGATCAAAACATTTGCGTGTACAAGTTGTGGGAGACACTGAGTTTAGGACTACAACTTGCCTCAAAGAGCATCTACTTTTATTTGTCATAGAAAAATATTATATATTTTTCAATTTCACGAAAGTAGCACTTACGCACACTTTTATCTTAACATCATTGTAGATGTGACTTTAGGCAGGGTTTACAAATGGTCTTCCGTATGGAATGTAAACGACAGCTTTAATTTGTGTATGAACCTAACATTTGAAGGACAAGAGTACAGCAAGATATGTGAATTAATTGTTGAAGTTAAGTTAACTCACAAACTGTTGAAGATAATATGATGCATGGATGAAGTGAATATCAGGGTAACACTTGACTAGTATTTAATGGCAAACTACTGTTCCTGCACCAGAGACGCTTAACGGTTCAAGAGTATCGCATATCAGCTTTGTTTTTTAGCGTGAAGCATCGCTACTCCCTCAGCTCTTGAGGGATGAGTTGCTGGTTTATTATAGGTTACTTCTCGACAATTAAGCAGGCTTTCAGTCAAAAATTCAACGGCACCATTCTCTGGGTGGCGATAGGCAGTGAGATTAAAGAGTCTCTGCTCAAGAACTCAACACAAAGGTAATGATTGGCAATTATCAAACGCTTCGTCTCCACAAATCAAAGAAATAACTACCAAACTATTTGTGGTAATCGTACAGCTTTCAATATTTTTTGGAAAACACACCATATAATTTATAAAAGTATACATACTTGCAAAACTAACTAGTCTGCCTTTGTTGTATCTCTACCATCACTTTGAAGATGTTGTCAAATGTCTGCTCCATTTGCTGAAGAATAAGTCACTGGGATTGTCAGTATTCTGTGCATTCTCCCTCAAGCTCCATTGTCATATGTTTGCATACACTGCAACTTTAGAGTTTCTCTGTATTTTAACTTGTCTTACCAATTTGTTGTTGTTTGATCTAACTTACTTACATACGGCTTTGATTTCTTTGATTACAGTGGCTCTCCCTCTGTCAGGGACAGTCTTGCCCACCTCTGGACACAGAGCCGTGTAAATAAGCCTTTTAGTCGCTTATTTTTATACGCTCCATGAATCAATCTGGTCCATGTAGAACCAAAATGACACAGAGCTTTTAGCAGGGAACAACTTTGTTTGGATCGACCCAACGTGCTACTAAGAATATCGCTAAACATTTGTGCTTCGTGATCTTATGACCGAGTACATTCTAGTCGTAATATTCAATTCATGTGGAGTCTCGCCATATAAATTATTCCAAGTGAAACTTTGCGACACAAACAAGTAATTCAAGGCAAAGGTAATGATCAAAACAATAGAGGCTATTCAAATTTGAAGGAGGACAATGAATCTTTACGAGTGGATTCTCCTCAAGGAGCGTTTAGGTATTGATCATCCAGAAGGAGAAACTCATTTGGTGTTAGTGACACAGAAAACAGCAACCCCCCAAAAAATGGCTGCACTTTTAGAAATTCTAACTACCCAAGCAGAGAGGTTTATTGTATTTTCCCGTCTTAACAGCTATCTGAATACCGATCGTGATCGGGCGACCCATAATTTTTATTATTAATAATTATTTCAACCGAAACCCAACAAATACTGTGTCCCGTTAGAAATACCCTTGTGAAGCTTAGTATAGCTGAATTTATATGACGTAACAAAATATACCCTTAAAAAAGGTCATGCAAGAATTGCTTGTTATGAAGGGACTATACATGCAAAGAAAAAATATTGTCACTGAATTTAACGCAGACGGGACTGACAGATATAAATCATCGATCAAAACAGCCTGGCTTGAATTGGGATTCCAAGCCCAGTTTAAATTTTCAAAACCTTATGGTTTATAAACGTTTTTAAAAAGTTGCATTTTCTTTTGTTTTATTGATGTCAAAACGTTCTCGTAGTCATTTTTGCTGCAAGTGTTAGTTAAGTAAAATACACTAAAAAGGGAGAAAATGCAGCCCCTTAATGTTCGTGTTTGTATTCTTTCCACCTGGCTGACTTCGTCTGGACCATTCTAATGCATGGGTTTGACTTAAGTACTAAAAATAGATACAACATTTTAGTTTCAATCTTAAAATAACCTTCTAGTTCAATATCATGCATACTTGTCTAAGGGACTTCAAATCTCAGTGAACACGTTGGAAGACCACGTTTTATATCCAACACGTGTGATGGCACACGGAACGTGTGATGGCACACGGAACAGTTCATTACGGTGACCGCCTTTGATTGATTGACCTAGTTAGCGACTCGTGCTGAATACCAGGTCTTGAAATTCTAAAGTAAAAAAGGTGTAGTGTGCTAGGTCCATGTTTGAAACTCATTATTCCAAGAAATTGTTAAATCCATCCTCATGATTCGGGCCATTGGGACTTTGAGGGGAACTCAACAAAATCATCGAATTAAGTTAAACTTCTAGTTTGTTTATTTGTTTGTTCGTTTCTTTGTTTGTATGCTTGTATAAATAAAAAATGAGTGCTCTTGGCTGGTTTTCATGTGTATTTCAATTGAGCATCAATGCTTCGTGACCGAGACAGGTCCTTATACTGCTTACAGCCTTATGTGTATTTATAATCCCGCTTTGATGAATGTTATGTAACAGTTGAAGTTCCTCTTTGATGAATATCTTTTAACTTCGGATTGCTCAGTTTTGCTGCCAAAAACAACACTTTAATTCTTTACCACGGAGAAAGAGCATAGACGAACATCGATCTCAGTCAGCATTTATCTAAGCCAAACTTTTAAATAGTGTTCATCTCTCTTAATAAACCCATTTTAATACAGCGGACGACCGAAGGGGAGTGTATATTGAGATATGTATATTAGACGTGATGTCTTGTTCTTCTCGATATTCTAACACATTCTAGCCTCCCTAGTAGTCCACTCATGCCTCCTCTAGTAATTTCTCTGTTATGGTGAATCTCGATTAGCCACACACTGGTACACAGGGTCAGATTTTGTCGCGGGACTTAGGCATAGCTCAGAGGGGCCTCTGTTGTTGGCAAATCAAATAATCACTGAAACTTCTCTTTCGTTGCTTTGCCAAGATCCCAGCATTTTACCACGTAGTCATACGTTCTTGGAATAACGTATTTACTTCAAAGAAAAATATAATCTGATGACAGGAATGAAGAGGGGAGAACAAAAACCATTTTCAATTATGGGTATTATTATTCTAAAGCTTGCCAATGCTGAATATTTTAGCAAACCAGCTGTGTCTATTTGTGCACCAGCCGGATCGATTACATAACACAGCTTCACAACACTAGATATCGTTTGTTTCGGTGAGCCCAAGGAGTGGTTATCCACGACAACGTCGTGTCAGAAAATTATTCTGCAACTTCTAAAGTTATTCTAGCTCAGAACACGATAAAGAACATTTCCAAGGGTAAATCATTCAAATATAATCAGAGATGAAAGGCTGCTGAAAAATGGGGAAAATCTCTATTAAGTCGTGAAATCTTATCTAAAATCTTTCACTGGATGACATTTTTCACAACTTGGAAGTGAACAAACCATAGCATCCTCGGTAGTCAGTCAAGTTACCTTTTAATTCTGAATTGTAGCTCAATTCAATAAACTGATAATTCTTAATCAAACCTTGCGAACTCTAACCGATTCCCTCTTGCTCCGGTTTCCACTAGTGTCTCGGTCCACTCCAATGTCTCAGTTTGATTTCATAGTTTTTCATTTTTTCTTGATGATGGAACAGTAACTAGAACGCCAAAGACGAGATATGTCGTAGCAGATACAGCCCTTTTAATGGGTCACACTCTAAATAGTTCTTGTTCCATTATAAAATCTGAAACATTCAATCATGTGGAAATGTCGCCCATCAAAACTTTATGATTTGAAAAGGCCATAATTTCTTTAATAGTTTGACTTCTCTCCCGAGTTTTCTTTATGAGCAAATAGACAGCGAGGCGCCGTTACGTTAGTGATAGGTCATTAAACACTCTTTAGACACTCTAAATGTTTGCGGTCTAAAAGTTACAATGTTAGTGCCATGTTATGTAACTTTGAACCAAAACTTAAGTCGGCTTTTTCCTTTTTTAAGAGCAACACGTGAACGATTGTGTTCTAAAAGTCGGGGTACAAATTGGGTCTACGGATTTCCAACAGAACAATCTAAATGTTTATTTAGAACAATTCTCAGTAGAACTTCGTGCAACCTGAAGAAATTAAAGTTAGCCATATTTCGCCAGTCAGAGTCAAATCACCTCAAAACCGGTCTTAAGTCCACGGATTTTAAAATATTTCATGCAAAAAGAAAGTTCGAGAACATGCTTAAAAGATGAATAATTCCGAAAAATCCGCTTTCTCAATAGTCAGTTTAATTGCCTGTCTGATTTTAGGGTATAACTATCTAGCGCAGAACTGCTTTGTCGAATTAAACACCAGACCAGGTATTTTACATACTTAGTGTCTGTAAGGGCCAAGGGTGAAATTCGTTCCGCCTGCCTAGTGTTTTAATAACACCGTCGACGGCACACAAAGCTTGGTTTGTAAAAATAGCTTTGTCAGCGACTTTCCGACATTCAAACATTGAGGTTCAATTAAACAGATTACTTCAGTTAACACTTTTTTGGATAATAAATTTTAGAAATTACTTGCCGCAATGCTTTATTTCAAATTTAGACGGCTATTCATAGCTTCTTAAAAGCTCTTGAAACCACAACGAGTAGGCGGACCTATATTAAACAATATACAAAATACTTTTAACTTAACTTGCTTTTAGCCAAATTAGAAGAGTCCTTCAGGTCTTTTTTAAGCCAAACAATAGCAAAACTTACTCTGATTCCTTATCAATGTGACAAGATTTTAATCTTCCTAAATGGAGTTTCAAGGAAGGAATAACAGCTTATATGTTTGCTGTTTTAAAACATTGCCTTCCTTTCGGACGAAAAGGCGGCTATATCTATTAGATGGAAGTTGTACTTTGAAAATAAAAATATGTAAACAATGTCTGCTTTCGTAGAAATGCTTTTTAGCGACCCTGAGTGTTAGTAACATAAATAATCTATCAGACCTATTTTTGATTTACATGCACTATTACCGCCGACATCTTCACCAGACTAGGAAAAGTCGAAAGACATCATATAAATGATTAATAAGTCAGAACAAAGTTATTATATAACAGGTCTAATTATGACATAATAGGTCTAAGCGGCCTAAAAAATACGCCTATGATGGACTATTTTCAGGTTGAAATATTCTATTTACTGAAAACAGTTGGCAGGATCAACTTTTTTTGTCAACATCGGAAAAGTTAGTTGCAAATGTTTTAGATTTAGCTCGTTGTGTAGATTACTTTTAAGAAAAAACTCATTCGTGATGCCATCCTCAATGTTTTCAAGCACTCGAGATCATTGTTGTTAATATGTCTATAGTTTTGAATATTGTCTAAGTAATGGATCAATTATGAAACTATCCTACTTAGTAGTTTTGGCACGTACGCTCAATTAAAATGCAAAAAAACATTACACCTTCATTTCAATCTCTGTTAATGGAGATTTCAGGCGCAACAGTCTAAGAAAAAGATGCTTATTAATTGATTTGTGTTTAAAACAATCTTGAACTTTTGGGAGTAAGGCCAATGATGCAGCGAGTGAATAGCAAACTGTGCACCCAGTCTCAAATTGCTCGCCGTCGTTATTATCACGTAAAAGAACAGTTTTAAACTACTATACCTCGACGATAGGGCTATATTGTTCACAAATTGTAAATTACAGGGACATAATACTATCAACACATAAACATGGAGCTTGACAGACCAGGGTGGCTTTTTCCAGACAAATATTTTAAATTTTTTGAGTCGCAATTTTAAATTAGAAACATCTAGACTTCCAAGAATAGCATATTATTTCATTTTCTTTTCAACTGCTGCCATCAGCGTTTTCAGTTGGGGGAACTTGACCAGATTAGAGAAAAAAATGTCAGTCATGAATAGAATGGGTCCACAGAACATGAATTATAGTAACAGTAATTTTTATTGATATATAATAAGTTTACAAGCTTTAGCAGCTCGCAGCTAGCAAAGTTATTCTGGGTGAGCTACTATTACTTTAACAGTATTATCTAGTTTAATTAAAAGAGAAAATAAGAGAAAAAAAGAAATAAAAGAAATCTGAGTAAATAACCAAAATTAAATCAAAATATTGCACAAAACATATTATAAAAAAAAGTAGCGAAACATGATTGGCATGATACAGTAGAACGAGTTAACAATAATAATCGAAAAAAAAATGGAAAAAGAGGACCTTGTGCTGTAATACCGTGCCTTAAAACAGTTATTGCCGTTTCTAATGAGTACACAGTGTATATTCCAGGTAAATAAAGATATAGGATTATGGCTCAGCGTTATATTTCGTAGATAAAATCTAACTATACCTAGAAGAGACGTAAGAAACACTAATAATGTATGCCCAGCAAAACCGTTAAAACACAATTTATATCCTTGAAAAATATAACAGGCTCGCTGGCCGGTATAATGGCCTATAGAATGCATAGATTGCGTGGTTCTCTAAATAGGAAAATGTTCCTTTTAATCAGCACAGATACCCGACATTGCTTTATTAGTTTACGATTTTCTGTGCCACCATCGAGTAACTAAGTGACCGTTTATTCACATTGTCACTAAACCCTAATGTCAGATAGTGGTAAAATAATGCATTAAAGGGATGTTTAAGAGATCATAAGTGAACTTGTCATGACCATCTTTATGACATAACAGGTTACAAAAGTAAAAATATACTCTGTCAAAAACAGGTGTAATTTTAAGTGCCTAAATAGAGGGCCACAAGTTTGAGAGCGTTTTCACTATTAAGCGCTTAAATAAAGAGATTATGACTGCATATGCTTACACGTACATGTTCGTTGTTATTTTGATTTTCTTTCTTCTTTTTTCCGATTGTGCAGGAACACACTGGAGGAAGATCCTGCACTCTATCTGTCTATTTACTCATGTGCTTTGCTTCTCTTACCTTGATTTCATCCAGTTTTAGTGCACGTATTCCTTGTACTTTGGTCCCAAAACGCTTTTCCTGACTTCCATGATGTCATCACCTCTCTTTCCTCTCTGTCGAGGAAATGGAGGAAGATCCTCTATACTCTATTAACGTGTTTTGCTTATTTTACCTTGATTTCATCCAGTTTTAGTGCATGTATTCGCTGTACTTTGGTTCCAAAACGCTTTTCCTGACGTCCGCGGTGTCAATACCTCTCTTTTCTCTCTGTTCGACATATGTTCTGTATTCCTTAAGCTCTAGCACCCACGAACGAATTATCGTTCTGCTAACAGTGAAGGAGACAGGCCAAATTGTCACTTAGGAAAGCAGCATCAGCGATATGAACTTGCTGGGTTGACATTTGCCAAGTAACAAGCAACGAGGGGATATGATATTTATACGTCGGTTAATAAGTCACAGATACCTCTGTTGTCTGATAATGCCTGATATTTTAGCATTGTTGTTTACAGCTCGGTATGTCATAGAGACATAGCTGGCTCATCTATAATTTACGTTTAACTATAATTAAGGATGATAATGAAAACAGTTAACCCGCTTTACACTTAATTGTCTTAAAAAACATCCCCTGACATTTACGTCAGTAACTGAGCTGAAAAACAAACAAATATTGACTAATAATGGAATAGTGACGGAGGTTAAGTATAAGAACATTCAGCGCTTAGATTAATTTGCTGTGGCGCCAATTTCCATTGTTCTTTGAGTATAATCCTTTTTTTTTTCAAAATGGTTATTTATGATTTCATAATTAGTGATCTCCATCTAAGAATTTGATTGCTACAGCATACCCTGTTGAAGCCTCTGGAAGTTAAAAGCATAGCTCCGCCCCCCTTTAAGTGATGTTGATCAATATATATACTGAGGCAATAAGTTGAAGGGAGGGAAGAGTGGTTGGTATCATAACTTTGTTTTGTTTGACGTAACGAAGAGTATAAGCTGGAAACATCACGCAGATTAGATACTAGAATTAATTATAAACACGATGTTCAAAACTAGCCTTCGTAAAAGTGACTTTTCTGATTTCCAAAAGCTCTATCTATTACTTCTACTTAGCGTTCTACAGTCCACTCTCTTAGGAGAACTGATATATTTTCATTGTGTAAACCTGCTTCCACTTCTTATGGCCTTCTGTCTTTTAAGTATTTTGCATGCAAAACTTGGAACTCTCTACCTGAGAACATTAGAACGGAGCTTATTTTAAGCGATTTCGAAAGCCTCGTGAAAACAGTCTCCTTTCAGGCCTGATTGTTGATAACTACAGTAGGCTTTGAAAGTAAATTTTTGTAATTTAGATAAACATAGTAGATCTTGTTTTTAAATTTACGATGTGATTTTTCTCACAGATATTAACTTCGTAGCTACTCTGTAAATCCAAGATAAACTTAAGTCATGTATGCATATATGTACTTCGCAATTGAAGCCTTCAAGGGCAGAGTTTAGCACAATACATATATTACGATATGTAAGCTTTTTAAGTTCAAAACACTAGTTAAGTGCATCGCTATCTTCGGTTTCTTATCATGAAGCGAGTACGTGAATTTGTACTTCCCCCTCTCCTGTTGAGAAGAACCACCAGGGTGGGGAAAAGTACTGTGAGAGTGAGATGTCATGTTCAGTAACATAGTAGTGACTCCTGTCCACCCCTGCCAGGTGCTGTTTGGCTCAGACGCTAATGTCCGACGTGTTACAGTACAGAGCGAGAAGTGAATTCAGGTATGGTTAAGCTTTTACTTTAAATGTAGGTGAAGGGGGGTGTGTTTGGTCATAATTTTCAGGAGATGAGGATCGGGGTCAGAGCTTAACCTGCCTTAGTTAGTAGGGGGGCTCTACATAAAATCCGTTTGTAGTTATGACAGAATATATCTCCATGTGAGGCTCATTTTTCTGCTCCCCCCCCCCCCAACCCGCACCTATCCTGATAATTATTGCACAGATCCAGAAACATGAGAGATAGCATACTCATATTTGAAAAATAAACGTTACCATCGTTACCATAAGGGAAAGCGCGAAGTTCGTTATATAATTAGTGTATCTCTTTTTATTTGCTGTGTTTATTAACAACTATTACCGCTACTTCTGAGGGATCGTTAATTTTTTATATTCATGGCTGATTTTCACACTCTGAGTTCAGCTGCTTTGCAGCTACTTTTCGGAAATGTAAGTTTACATGTCAGCAGTCTGCACTCTGTGTCGCCACTCTCTATGTCATCGTGTAAGTTCAATTCTTTGTTTAAAATATACGACTTGATTATATCTACCGTAGGTATCATTGTTATGGTTCTA
>Ga0126339_10000830_pt1 | contig 18966 bp, 13 predicted proteins | sample OrbTmetagenome_2_FD_92532 | JGI IMG/M metagenome (GOLD analysis project Ga0126339, IMG submission 92532) | Coral microbial communities from Petempiche,Puerto Morelos, Mexico - Orbicella T R C metagenome | ecosystem: Host-associated > Invertebrates > Cnidaria > Coral | place: Petempiche,Puerto...
AATAAAAAAAAAAAAAAAAAAAAAAAAAAAAAAGTTATTAAAAAAAAAAAAAAAATATTTGAAATTTTTTTTTTTTTTTTTTTTTTTTTTTGAGAAAAATAATAAAAAAACCCACTATTTCTTGTCAGCGACGTTTATATTTAACTTTTATATTTATATTTATATCTAATACGCGATATGTTTTGGAAAACAACGTTAGGGCAGAACTGAAGCAAGTTTCTCGACAGACCTTCACTGGGCGTCTCAAACTTGTTAATGATTCATTAAGTTTAAACAAAGGAAATCATGGTCGTGAAGTTGTTTGAATATCTGATCTTAAATAGCATAGATTTTTACGTTTTTAATTCTCCATTTTCTCCTTAGTTTTAGTTTCAATCGAGAAGATATATCAAACATTCAAGACTGTGTTTGACCACATTTCCAAACACCTTGAAGGTCGTCAAAAATACTCCGCTACACGTCGTATTTTCAACTCTCTTCCCGTTGTTTGGAAATGTGGCCAAACACAGTCTTTCGTATTCGATATATTACATCAAACTGTGTGCAATTCGCACACTCGGGAATGCTCACACTTTCGACTCCACCGAGTAACAGTGTTAACTGATATCAGCCCTCACCCCCACCCCCGCAATCGCTATATCCTAAGCAGTCTTGTATTTTTCCCAGTTTCCGCTAGACAACAACATGGTCGAAAAATTCCCAAAACATAACCAGAAAGTCCTGAAACTCTGCGTAATACTTAAAGTTCGATCAGGCTGATTATTCTCTTGCTCTTAGTTATGATGTTCAAATGAAGTAAATTTTACAATCTTACAAAGATTTAGGTGCTATTTGTGGTTTTATATTTATCCCGCCCGAAAGGCGAAAGGATTACAACCCCCCACCCACCCCCAAGTTCACGTGTAGATTTGGCAACATCTGTAAACAAAACGCTGTTACCCAGAGACTAAGAAAAACCAACAAACTGCCGTCGTCGTGCAATAATGTTATTATTTTCGATCGAAACATGCTCAACGTATGTAGGAAGAATAATTGACTGAAGGTTTTCGCTTGGGATTTCATCATTTTGACGTTGACGAATAATTTAAGAGTTCACAAAAACTATCTGCAAATTTGCAATTTTGAAACTGGTCATATTAGCTGCATCCACAGATGAAGTCGAAGAAAGTCAGCATCGAGTAAAGTTGTTAATCATTTATAGGAAGCAGTTTCTTTCATGAATGTAAATTAAAGCGGATGTTCAGTTATATGGTTTTCTCTGCGCTAATTTTTGGATTTAAATACAACAAGTACTGAATTGCAGAGTAAATTAAACAAACATATGTTTGCCAGGGCAAGAAAGTTGCCAGTCATTTATGAACATGACAAAAGAAAATCTGGAAAAACTTTATTATTGACTTCGATAACATTAAACGCAGCTTGTACACGGTGCTTTGGAAGCGGCGGAAAATGAAATAAAAAACAACTCTAGCAAAGCAGTTGTCATTTTCGGAGAAAAACGTAATGTTTAATTGCGAGGGATTATTGATTTGAATCAGCTGGTTGCCCCGCTCTTCAAATGCTAAAAATAGTAGATAGAACCGGTTGATCTTAGCATCCAGAGTTAAATATTCTCGTGAAAAGTTTGGTTTGTCCTAGTTTACTATAAAAAAAAAAACCGGCTTTAAACGATAATGAATGGATCATATTCCACAAACGCTGTTTTATGAATTTAAGGGTGATACTCAGTTCAGTTTATTGGTATATTGAGGATTTTGCATTTACTTGTAGGAGCAACAGCGGTACAAAATTTCTTTGCTTTTTCGTCAATAAAAAGCCGCTTCCCATATTACGTAATCTGGAATGGTCCATTTCGGATTTTTGGGAGTTTGTGGACAGACTAAGGCAAAATACGTTTTATTGATCTATTTTCTGTTTGAAACCATACACTTAAACTAATAAATGTTTTTTTTTTTGGCCAAAACCTTCCAAAATGACCGCTCTCGCTTCATAACAGGCCATTTTCTGTGTTGTTGTATCTCAGTGTTTCTCGATGAAGTTCAAATTTAGGGCCACGAGTGCCGTTAAAGTCCCGGATATGTCGCCACATTGTGGGCAATAGGCCATTTTTGAAGAACAAATTAGCTTTAACGATAACAGGAAGCTTTCCAGAATTTAAGAATATTTTCTGCAATTGAAAATAAAAGCTTCGAGCCCAAAATGTGGGTTATAAATTTGTATTTTTGTACTTATTTTGACGTTGATTGTCAAACAAAAGAGCGCCAATGCTGCTCCCAAGTCGAAAAAAAGTTAGTTTTTGACAATGAAACCATCTGCTCAGCTAGTCAGTTTTACCGTATTAACTGTTCATGGATGACATGTTGGACAAATAAATTAAAAAGCATGAATTTAGATCAAGGCTTTCTAGCTAGCGGTTAACCTCACGCCAACACAGATAGTCATATTGCTGCAGAGTAATGGCTACCACAAACGTTTCTGAAGACGAAAAGCCGAACTATTCTAAAAAGGTTCAAGACCTGTACTGCTCAACAGACATACCTACTGCAATACATGGCCAGTTGACATTTATCGCAGTTTTAAACGCTTTTCTGTCCATTACGGCATTTCTCGGAAATTTTTTGTTCTTAGTCGCTCTACGCAAAGAATCTTCACTACATCCTCCATCCAAACTCTTACTTCGCAGCCTCGCAGTAACTGATCTCTGTGTTGGTCTTATTACAGAGCCTCTCTTCGTTACTTTGTGGTGACTATAGTGAATGAACATTGGAATATTTGCTGCTTCACAATAGTCACAGTTTCTACAACAGGAACAGTTTTGTCTTTAGCGTCCTTGTTGACACTGACTGCAGTTAGTGTGGACAGACTTCTCGCCCTGGTGTTGGGGTTGAAATACAGACAGGTTCTTACTTTGAAGCGAGCCTGTTTGATCATTATCACCTTTTGGGTGGTGCCTACTATCTCTTCAATAATGCGGCTCTTTTGGAGTTCCCCTATAACCTTAAGGTACGGAGTTATAGTTATATCAATGTGTCTAGTAACTACAACCCTCTCTTATACAAAGATCTTCCTCACCCTCCGTCGTCATCGAAGTCAAGTACAAGACCATGTCCAACAACCAAACCAAGCAAATCAACTAAACATAGCGCGATACAAAAAGGCAGTGTCCACTGCACTGTGGTTGCAGTTTACGTTAGTTATTTGTTATCTACCACCTGTAATATCGGCAACTTTCTTCATTGATACAAAGCCATCTTCGTCGTCGATTCTTGCTGTCAGTTATGCGATCACTTTAGCTTACTTAAACTCGTCATTAAATCCGATTCTTTACTGCTGGAAAATAGACGAGGTGAGACAGGTAGTGAAGGACAGAATCAGACAAGTGTTTTGCTGTTGAGCTCTTGTGGAACTATATAATCCCTAACTGGCCAAAGAAGAGGGAAATGGAGAAGAAGAAAGAGGAAAAAGGGAAAGAGAAAGAGGAGAAGAAGATTTCCTGCATTGGCAGATAATTATGCACACACTATTTTGTGTTCCCATGATTTAATAAGGGCAACAACAATAACTTTATTTTCTTTTGTTACTCGTACATTTACAGTGAAATGTAAAGACAAAGAAACAAGTGTACTATGTGAGTCTGGAGACTGAAGTAACCAAGGGTTTTCTAGTCAACCTCCACTTATTATGTTTCTATGGAGATTTAAGAGAAAAAAAGCTGTTAAGAGAATGAGATATGTACATAAAATTGGAAGAAAAGGAGCATATGGAAATATTACTTGTTTTCAGAATGTTGTTCAGACAGCAAATAAAGTTTCAGATGTCTCGAGAAGTTGACGGCATTGAGATCTTTAAGATGAGTAGGGATATTGCCCCTGAGAATAGTGACTGTATAAGCAATCGTTTGTTTACCAGAATTGGTGCGCACTTTAGATATGTATAGATTTTGTCTAGATGCAAATCTGGTGTAGTATCCATGTACTTCACTGGCGTATTGAAAGAAATCATGAAACAAGCTTGGTAGTAGGCCTTTGTGATAAGAATGCGTGAATTTCAGAGCTTGTAGTCTATAAACATTATTCACTGTGTATTTACATTATTTACTGTTATTTACTATTTAGGGCACATTGTTTCTGTATGGTTTATACTCTGATTCGATAAAGATTTAGAATCAGGGTATATTTTTCAGGTCAGTATTGCTTTTTTTTCTACTTGTAACAAATGACTCCTGAAACATTTTGCTCTGAAATGTATGTGATTTCGTACATTGCTAATACACTAAGGCCCAGGACAAACGTCGAATTTCACATGAGACGAACTAAACTGAGCGAGATAGGTTCATGATAACTTCGACTTTGACTCAACTGAGTTCATCCGACTGAGTTGGTCGATCTAAATTCGAATTAAGTTCGACGTTTGATTCAACGGTCGAGCTTTACCCGTACGTTTGGATTGACTACTTTAACTGCAATTTAGTTCGTCTAATGCGAAGTTCGAAGTTTGACCTGGGCTTAAAATTGTTTTGAACAAGTGACTTACCTGACGTTTTTAGCCCATATGATTATTTCGAGCAGCCAGGACACTTTGTAAAATTTCAATTATTGGATAAAAATCACATCAGATAACAATTTGTACCGTAGGTGTAAGGAATGTTGTAAGTAAATTTTCCTGTTGATGTGGAGGATGCTGTAAATTGTTGCTTTACTTTAATGTTCGTACACACGAGGGGTAATTTTAAAGTCTCATTAACATCACATCAACATAGCAGCGGAAAAATCTTTTGCAGAGTACACAAGGGGACGTCGCATACCCTCCAGGCGGCGGAGGGGGGGAGGTACTCCCATATAATAAGCTATATGGGTATGTACCGCTATGAAGACTGTCGTTTTCAGGCAGTTTAGTCTGGGGCTAGGGTATAAAAATCAGACAGTTCGGGTCTAGGACAGGGTATAATTTACCGGGAAAGTGGCCAGTGTATAAATAATTTAGTCTACAACAGGGTTCTTTACCCCGGGGTCTATAATAAGAATTGAAACTCGAAAGTGACTATGTAAGATATTGGTTTAGTTAGCGTATGGTGAGCCACGACAGTGATAAAAGTTCTGCATGGAAAACAGCGAGTCTGCGATAGTGTATGGTATGGGTTTTTGGTGCCAAGTCTAGAAAGGGGTTAAAATTGTTGCAAAATCAAGCTGATCATGGCTCTATAATATAAGATCTGAGCTCTAGTACCCATATAGCTTATTATATGGTAAGGATTTCTGTGTCCCAATGACCCACCCCTACCCAATGATTTACAGAGTTCACCTCAAGGGTCGCATCCCTGCTCAATTTTGTGCCCGCGACATTTGGGGGTTGCGCTCAGGTTTAACATGCCCTGCAGACAAAATCTTCTGTGTTACTCGAGAGTGAATCCGAGAACACACAGTAGGGGAAGGGTTGCTAGGCATTTAATAAAGTTTGCCTCCACTCTTAATAACCAGCAACCTGGTACTCGATTTCAAGAACAACGTTCAGTGTAGAAAGTGACTAGACAAAATCAATCGCCAATATACTAAAACGTCGACGTACAAAAGTCGGCGAATTACGGAATTATATTTGGTCGGCGAACGGTAATTATAAACGTTACTTATTTCATTTGGGTGAGGTTTGATTCTTTTTTTTTTTTTTGGTGCGGGAAGGGAGAGGAGCGCGGGGAAAATATGACTATTCTATCCTTTTAAAGAGAGATAAAAGTTCTCCAAGGAGTGTTATTCTTTTCGCTTTTCTTGGAACACACACAAATGTATCTGAAAATTTGCCTAAGATATAAAGATTTCGTCATATCCAGTAGCTAGAGGCGTATGTAGTGGACACAATGTTTAGCACGCACGTCAACTTAGTCTTAAGTTTTCTTTGTGAAACGTTGCCTTTGAGCGGTGAGGCGAATGGCCCTAGTGACTTTTCATTCAAGCACATCAAAAGACACCGCTCAACCAAAAAATGCCAATCAAAAGAATGGTGTCACCAGCCGTCAGATGAACTTCCCATTCAAAAACCAGTCAATGTGACGAACTTAGCAAATGTCAATTTCCAAAGTCAACAAGTGGATGTTGAAAATCACAACTTACAATGATGTCATAACAACATAAATTAAAAAAACTCTCGAATTGAACTTTTTCATAACAATGCTTTAATTCACCGGTCAAGTTGGTCTTAATCTTTGTTTAGGGTAAATAAGAAACGTTGAAGGACATTCCGTATTTTATCTTCACGCTCTAAAAAAAAATTGCTTTCAATGGTGAAGATGGTGTTTCAGGAGTACATTTCAATCTAATTGCCGTGGGACCAGCGGTATGTCACAGGTTTCTTTACCTGCCATATTGTTTGGGATCATCTCTGTTTTGGCAATAGCAGGTAAGTAGAAAAAAAATGTTATTGTGTAGCCACAAAATTACACAAAGCTTTGTAAAAATATAGAGAATCAATACTTTCAGTTGAATTTATGACTTTCACCCACAATTTTTTTTCCATTTTTATTATTTTCATCCAAGCATGCTGTCATTGTAAATAGGCGTTGACCTGAAGCTATTCCATAGTACAACCTGCTGTACTTGTAAACCATTTAAACATTGTGTTTAGTCGACCAGTGCATGTGTTTTTAAGTCTCAATTTTAACGTGATAAACAAGCTGGCTTATTATGTTTACGCTCTAGTGTTTGAACCTTTAAAAAAGAGAGAATTTATGGTCTTTATTTTTCAATGTTACGTGGAAAATAATTAGACTTAAATACTCCGAGAAGTTTCTGTAATTTTGCAAATAGTAACCCATACTTGAAAGTGCTTTTTTCGTTGTTTTCACTTTCAATTATATTGGTGACCAATTACAAAATCATTGGCATTTAATTATTCTAAGATCATATTGAAAAATTAAAACACATCCACTTCAAAATAGGGCAAACTTAATTAAATGTACAATAACTTTACACTTTATCTTGATTTACTAACGTTTGCGTTCATCAAAGTGTAAAGCTCTGAAGCACATGTGAAATAACATGGAAACAGGCATATATTTTCTTCCTTTTGAATGAACTACAAAATCTTGTAAGGGCCATATCGAGCTCACTTCTGCGTCTCCTTCAAAGGTGCGGAACTGTTTAAAAGAAAATGTGTTTGATTTCGTAACAATCTCAAAAGATAGAACAATTTACCCAAGGACTCAGAGAGGACTTCAAGATGAAATTTGGATCTTTTTTATTTTGATCTTTTTGCAAAGTGGGTGACGAGAGAGATTTCGGCCCGTGGTCTCGCTGGTCAGCGTGTAGTCAATACTGTGGATCAGGAGGATTGAGATATCGTGTTCGCTCTTGCATCCGTGATGGAGACTGTCAGGGAAGAACTCTTCAAATGTCCACATGTTACAAAACAAAGTGCTACTGTAAGTTTTGGTTTATAGCCATCGTAGAAATGACGAAGTGTAACAACTTTCGTAGGTTCGTAATACCATTTGTAATCTATTTTCTGAATTACCTGTAGCCTCTTGGCTTCAGACAACTCGGAAATGGCCTATTCTTTTTGTCATCAAAGTGGTACAGCTGTTGTTGTTTTGGGAATAGGGGCATTGTTTCTGTTGCTTGTTCTGTTGTGTCGAGTATCGAGTATCGAGTATCGATGAGTATCGAGCCATTAATGTAAAACCCTGTGAGAGCTGCTACCTGACCCTGAAATAAACATTGTCAGATGTGAACACTCCCCACTTGCTACCCGGAACCTCTGATACGAATAGAACACAATGGTTACAAACACAACACAACGTTGGCAGTTGACTCGGCATGCGCCCTCGTCAACTATCACGCGATAGAAATCTCGAGCGCATAATCTAATTATTAAAGAGAGGCTAAACTGAGGTTGTAGATTGATCAAAAACAAGCCATCTTGATGCCAGGCATAGGCGATTACTGTTCTACATTAAAATCGCTGTTTTCGCCTGTTTCTCGGATAAGTTGCACAAATTTTTGCGTTCTCGCAAACTGAAAACTATAAAGAAACCCGCGTGTTTTTCTAATTATAAATATTATATGCGGAGTTCTAAGCCCAAATTGTTTCCAAGTTGGAAATGTATGTTGTATTCGTTGTTTGTCGGTTTTTTTGTGTTTTGCTTTGCAGTAAGCTGCAGGCAGTATTTCGAGGACGGTTATGAAATTGATGGAGTGTACAAGTTATTTGTTGATGGACCCTGTGAGAGACCTGTGAAAACAGTGTGTAACCAATCACGAAGGTTTGGAGGCGGCTGGACTCTACTGGTAAAATCAGAAATTTGAACAAGAGATTACACGCCGTTGTAAAGCACCTTGAAGATTTAATCCTATAATTTTAGTCCTCCATGTACTGTATGACAAATGAGATCAGGTTCTGCTTATTTTCGAATTATTTTACATAAACTTACAATCTAGATCTTTTATGGGACCTGAAAACTGCACTATTTTTTTTTCAGAGTAGTGTTTTCCAAATACCGCTCGACAACAACTGATAAAGCAGCTTGGCAAACGGCAAAATAACTTCAATTCTGTCCCTCCTCGTAAGCAACAATGACGTCGCAACGTGAACGTACCCAGTATCTTCACCATTTTCTACGGAAGTTAAGCCGTTTTCAAAACTTGTGTTGTGCAATATTTTCAGTTTGAAGGTCACAATTTGTGTTCGAGGGAGTACACATTACTATTGAAAAAATAAATCTTTTAAATTGAAGGAAAGGTTGAAATAATACTTAATTAGTTAACTATAGCAGATACGCAGATACCAAGTTAAGGACGGTTTAAGAACGATAAATCTCAGAACGTTATAGTCTAAATCACTCTTTATAGGTAACTATAACTGTAATTATTTTCTGTCTACAACGATTCAGGTGCAAGCTGTCACTAACAAAGGATGGAACGACAGAACAATACTTCAGCGTAACGCGTACGCCACTGCAAGGAAAATCGGCAGGGCAGACTTTTCCATATTAGGAAAAGCTGACGTTATCAAGCACGACCCAACAAACAGCAGTCCCTTTCTGTACCGCCTTGATGCAAATCAACCAGGCAGGTGGGGCGGAGTTTGGCAGGCTCCGAATCACTACACGTTCACTGGGAAATTTGCTAATTTAACTGGAGTCACGATGTTTAAGAAATTCGACAACTGGAAAAGCGGACCTTTTGCCATAAGCGATCGAATGCCCTGGTTGCCAAGGCTAGACGATTTGGCTCTGCTGACAACCAATGACAAACTGATAGAGCAAATACCCTGGGGAACAATAGTCTCGCGTCACTTGTGGCCTTATAACCCTGCTCCCTGGATTTTCTTGGACATGATATATCCTGGCAAAATATGGTACTGGTTAAAGGAAGGGAAGAAAGGTATGTTAAAGTATTTTTGTCAACCCAAGTAAGGAACAAATAATTTCTGCGATACAAGAACGAGATACATCGCTTTTTATGCGCGAGATACATGTTTGCACCCTCACGTTTTACATCGTATAGTATTGCAAGCTCAATCTTTTTTGGATTAACGACTTTTACGTTGAGCATTAAGACAATTCAAGTCAGGCCTTTCCACAAATATTACGTAAAATCGCCTAATTATCTTTCCAGTAATTCTGCAAAACTTTTTTAAATATTTCGAAAAACCCTCTAAATATATATGTCGCATTTTTGTTTTTAAAATAAACTGCTTTTGAATTACTTAGGCTAGAGTTTTTAAACTGTTCTTGTGCAGGAGCCCTGTGTTGTAGTAGTTGGAGCTGGGGAGCAAGATTCTGGCAATTCGATGTTACCACCATCCACCGTTTTGGGAAATAGCTGATTTAGCGCTTTTAGTCGAGATAGAATACATTTTTCAAGTGGAAAATCGCTAAACTTAATATTTTTATCATAGAGCTGAGTATTGTTTCAAGAAAATAGCGAAGAAAACACAGCATGCACAGGGTTAATTAAGCCCCGAAAAGTTCCAAATATTTCTAAATATCCCCCAATTTTCTAAATATCTTAATATTTCTAAATATCTTGGAAACTTCTAAATATCCCCAAAAATATCCGGATATTTGTGGAATGGCCTAATTCAAGAGTAAGTAAAGTGATGTGGTCTCAAGCAGTTTAAGGTAATTCTAACTTTTAATCCTGTTCATGAAATTCCAGTGTGAGCATTACTTTCATGTGGTGCTGTTTGTTAAAAAACAAATTCCGCATTGGTTGTTACATTAAAGTTTGTTGATGGAACGCTAGCATTAGTGTCACGTCATATTTCATGTAGAACGATTTATCATTCTGTAGGAGGTTCGACCTTATAAGGCTGTAGATAATACCGGTTAGTATGACCATTTCGCTCATATATCCTACATACATTGAATTTTATTACTGTCTCCCAACTAACATTATTAATTCAATAGAGCCTACTAGAACGCTTTTTCTCTACATGGTAGAACATTGATTTAATGCCTGAAGGACAGCAAAAATTCCTTTTTAAGTAGTTTGCTAGCTGTACACTTTCTTCTAGCAGCAAATTAACCGTCTGGTCTTCATTGGGTACCTGCGCTTATAAAGAGTAACCTACATTAAATATTTTCTCAGATTACAAAGAACCAGACATTGCTTGTCCTGTGGAAACACCTTTGCCAGGTAGAGTGACACTTTTTTTCACGTATCATTAATTATGTTTGGGTTGGCCTCTTATCATTAAAAACTCCACGGCATGACTATGATGGCAATCAGAAACTTCTCTGAACTTTTCTATCAAAGGGTTCGCATGAGGAATATTTATCAGTCAGTTTAACGGTTTCAAAGCCTTAGCACCAAAACATGCCTACTAATGTTTAATGTGGAATTCTTAATTGTAAGGTAGAGGTAAGCGCAAAACGTTAAATATTAGTGAACCCCACGCGCAGCAAAAATAATTGAAACTATTTTCTTAAAACCCGCAGTAGACCTTGTGCATAAACCATCAGCAGTTTAGGAAGATGCGTTGATATTTCGATTTTGATTTATTTTCGGGTAGTCCCTATTTCGGAGATGTAGTTTGTATTGAAGAAAAGATTGAGCTTATACCGTGCGCCTAGAAGGGAGCAAATGCTGTCTGTGAAATTATTTCCATATAAACAAAATAGAAAGCAAAAAAATACAATCGCCATATAACATTACAGTTCCTTGAACATGCAAAACCAAGCCCTGCTATTAATGATTAATTAAAACTGGAAAGAAATCATAACCTCTCTTTATGCTCAAACCGTTCAAACTTATTGAAAACTAGAATGCGGAAAGAGTATAATTACTGGAGGGCTTTTTTTCTGCTAATAAAATATTTAGGACCTAATTTTCTTGGAGTAGGGAAGGCAGGAGGGGGCAGGAACTTATCCTATACTAATCATTTATACCCTTGTTGCTTTAATGAAGTTCACGGAGGGTACAGTGCTTGGTCTGCATGGAGCACATGCAGCAAAACCTGTTCAACCGGTTACAAGGTCAGAGCAAGATACTGTAACAACCCGCGACCTGCAAATGGCGGGAAAGACTGCTCTGAACTGGGCCCGTCACGTGAAACACTCGTGTGCAAACCGTGGCCACCATGTGATGGTACGTTTGAGAGATGGGTCGCTAATTTAAATTGAGAGTCACTAGTTCTAGGTGCCACAACTTTTGGGTCCCTGAAACGTGCAAAATACTGTGAAAAAAATCGATCTTACGAACAAGAAAGTTAATCTTTGCTAAAGGTGTAAGTTCTTATTTGTAGACAGGATGTAACTTGTTGAAAATAATTTAATCTTTTGCGTGCGTAAAATCAAAGTCCATGGTGGCACTAACGTTACACTAACTTGATATCACTTGCCAACAGTTCAGCGAGCGTGTTCCACTACACAAAAGAGGACTTTGGATGATACTGATTTCTTTACAATGATTCACTCTCTTAGGTTCTCCCAAGCACAGTCCTCTTCGAAGCCCCAATGGATTATGCTTAAATCCCCAATCCCGCTCATGCGCAGTGAATGAATCAGAAGTCCTCGTATTTGATACAGACTGCATTAGCGACTCCACTTGGTTCCTTCTACGCGATGACGGCTCCCTTCAGCACGCATGCTCAGAGATGTGTGTTAAGCCACTGACAAATGACAGCGTCCCCACTGAAGGCACTCAAGTCGGGTTATCGTTTCATGCCTGTGATGACCGTGTACACAGGTCAGAGATGAAATATTCAGCTCTTTAACATTCCAACGTACATGTATCAAATCATTGCTACGGTGTACCAAATTAAATTCAAATGTAGATTCAGAACTAAGGAAGCTTACATTGTAAACTAGGATAGTTTGATAACAAAAACAACAACAACTAACAGGTAAACAGCCTGAACCAAAGTTCTAAAGGGTTGTCAAGAGGATTGGGAAATAATTTGAACAAAGAACAGCGGCGCCCCTATCAACGAGAAGAAACCGCTCCCTCGCACTTACTTGCCGTTGATTTTGAAATCAATAAAACGGCAGTAAGCGCGGAGTTATATATAGCGTGAGCAATAACAAACGCCTTTTGCAACTCTGATGAAGGTGGACAGAGGCCACCGAAAATTCAGTAAAGAAAAATCATGGATCGGATTTAAAAGAAGTTTATTATGAGAGAATGCCTATCAGCGATCGCAACACTGGAAGCACTATTTTCACTCACAACAAAGAACATAAAGTTAGACTAATTTTTAAAACTACGCTACCTAGGCAATGCAGGATCTTGAGTTAGTAGGCTTTCTGGGTTAAGGGAGCCATGTAAGGAGGGCATCTGTTGCATAGGGCATCAATTAGCAGTTTCTGCAAGTGTATGTTAGTAGGTCATAAACATTAACGTCGAAACTAAACCTCAAAGCATCATCATAATCGTATTATTTAACCTTCGTGATATTGCTGGTAATTTAGATTCCAAAAGACTAAAGGTATGGCTTACGGGAAAGCCATCCAGCACCTTACTGGAGGATTATGCCTGCAGTCAGTCAGCAGTAACACACCGGCCGAAGGAGATGTGGTAGTCTTAGGCAGGAAATGTGCCGAAGGATGGGATGCGTTTAAACGGGTTTTTACCCTTCCAAACCCTGGTAAAGGCATTTAGTTCATTGATCAATCAATTCATAGCAAGTAAAAATGTATCATCCAAAATTTAATTTGCTAACCTAAGCAACATAAACGTAAAACTCCAGAAAACGGCACAAATATATGTATTCAGATCGAGGGAACTGCTTATACGCCAACTACTCGGCACTCACTCACTCACTCACAAGCTGGCAACAAAGGTCTCCCACCGCTCTCTAAATATAGCCAACCTTAGGATAGTGTTCCCTATGGGTTAAGCCCTAAAACTTCTCCTACTTCGTATTTTATTTTGCTTCTTTTCAGCGGATTATGAACATGTCATTTTACTGTGGAAAAGTTAATATCAATATTTTGCAGCAACGTACTATGTGCTTCAATGTCAGAAAAAGAATAAATTTAATGAAAAAAAATCTAAATATCATTGGTCATGAATCGCATTGTGATCCACAGGTGTACAGAAGTACTGATTTAGATCTCTTTTTTGTAAGTAATGAACCACCCGTAGGATATATGTATTCATCTTTGTTTATCAATGTCGTCCAGACTGTAGTTACGGCCTGCAGACTGGATTCATGAGTGACTCACGCCTTAGCAGCAGTTCTGTGCTAAACAGTAATTTTGTGGCGCCTTATGGAAGACTTCGAAACAGAACGAGCGCTTGGTGCGCGAGAGGGTATGAACGCAGTTTATTACACTTGCTCCCAAACTACAACATTAGTGCTAGCAGGCAGTGGCAAATTCTTGAGAATTTATCCTACTAGCATTGACAAACAACTCGAGAGTTTTTCTTGTCATCTGTTTACAGATATTTTTGGAGTATCACATCGGACAGCGACCCATAAAAAATTATGAACGATAATTCTTATCATTTCTAGGGGTGACACAAATCCATACTTTCAAGTTGACCTGGGCTACGCGGACGAAATAAAAGGCGTGGCTACCCAGGGACAGGAAGCTGACTACTGGTTTGTGCGCAAGTTCACATTGAGTTTTAGTCTGGATGGTTCTGCATGGTTGAATTACACAGAAAATGGACTAGGTACTAAGGTACGAGAGACAAATATATTATCACTGTCCTCTCTTCAAACGACTTGCCTGCATTCAAAGTTTCACAGACAATTTGGCGTCCAGTATGTTATATTTATCTTAAGTTATTTTTGTTGCCAACGGTCGGGGTAGTGGATTCCACTTGTAATATCATGTACGGTGTTCGTTAAGGGGAATAGAGCTTGAGGTTGCTGTTTTTTTTTTTTTCTTTTAATGAGATATAAAGAAAATGGAATACTTGAAGCAAAAGAAGTGGAAAAGAACTTTCCACATTTTAACAGGTAAACTGAAGCTTGCCCGTCGACACTGGCAACTGCAAGGTTACTCAAACGCAAAAACAAAACAACAACAACAAATTCATCGCACTTAACAAGAATGCTAGTTCATCAACGCGAGTACTCAAGAACAACGAAATAGCAGGAACAGAATGTCCCAAAATTAACGACATAAGAAAAAATGTTCTCTTGTTTTGTATGTCTGATATCTGTTTATTCGATCTTGTGGACTACACTCTTACGTCTAATTTAATTTGTGAACCACATTTCAGGTATTCGATGGCACCACACATCCACTGCTGGTAAAGCCCAGTCCGATAGAACCCTCTGTGATTGCTCGGTATGTCCGAATTAACCCGGTGCAGTGGTATCAGAAGCCATGCCTTAGAATGGAGTTGTACAGATGTTCACTTAGAAATGGTAACATATTGCTTCAGAGATTTACAGACGTAAAGATTAATCTGTGTTTTTGAGTTTTCATGGTCTGGTCATTTGAAATGTAAAGATTGGCATTCAGATGGCCAAAAAAATGTAAGCTTCAAACACAAGCACAACATCATTAAATACTTCAGAGTCGATTGATTTTAAGCCTCAATTCCTACTATCTTTTCTTTTTAATCAAACTGTGAAGGTCTTTGGACGTTTTAGTTTCATACACTTTTTTTTCATTTTCCCTATCTGGAACTAGCCTTGACGAGCCACAGACAATTAAAATCGATAGAAACCTGCATGGCAAGAAGGTAGTAAAAGGCAGATACGATTTACTGACACAAAGACTATGTGCATCGCTTTCTGTTGATCTTTTGAAATAATTGTTTCTGATTGGTTTGCCTATCGGTTTTTTGGTGGTTTGCAGTCACGTGATAAAAACTGCTTTCTTGGTCATGATGAATTGAATTAGGTAGAATTGCAAAATTAGGCAAACAAAGAACATAACCTTACAAAATTCCAAGGTCAGAAAGTTCTGAGTGATTGAAAATGTTAATTTTGGCCAATTAGGAAACTTTCCAACAAATGTCTTATTGCATGCATCTTAAGACTCGTTTAAACTGTTTGCTTCTACACTGATAATGTTATTGTTGTTGTTGTTGTTGATATTGTTCCGTTGCATATATTTTCAGCTGATCCTTACGAGCTCTGACATATTAAGACGAAGAAACGTCGATAATACGGCAAGCCAAGATTCGAGGGTATTTCAACATGTGTCACACAAAATAAAGTCCAGAACCTGCTTTGCACCTGTTGGGATTTACAGGCCTGTAACGGAACTTACACCACGACTTGAGGAGAGATCGAGTGAGCTGTAATTACATCGTGGGCCATGGGTTAACCTACAGGGAAAATACAGAAACTCAAAGAATTTAATGTTGCTTTTTACTTATGAAATAAGTCAGTAGACAGAGTAACGGACGTGACCATCAGAGACCCTCTGGGGAAAAAGGAAGGAAAGTTCCTCGTACCTTCTGAATGGACCTTTAAAAAACAATGGATCTCGTAAAATTTTCACAGGTCGCCGGGACCGTTTTTTTACGCAATTTAAAAAGCCAAAAATGTCTCCGGCTCAAAAAGAATAATGCAAGTCTTGCATTTGCCATTCATAACCTCTAAATCTCGAAGTTTCAATATTCGGCACGCTAAATCTTTTATTTCCAAATTTGGAATTTTCAAAATTTGCATTTGGTAGGCGAAATCTTGAATTTCCAAATCCAGAATTTTCAATCTTTGGCAAATCAAATCTTGAATTTCCAAATTTTAAATTTTCAATATTTGATAGGCCAAATCTTAAATGTCCAAATCTTGAATTTTTAATATTTGGCAAGCCAATTCTTGAATTTCCAAATTTTGAATTTTCAATATTCGGCAGGCGAAATCTGGAATGTCCAAATGTCGAATTTTCAATATTTGACAAGCCAAATCTTCAATTTCGAAATCTTCAATTTTCAAATCTTGAACTGTCATATTTGGCAGGGAAGATCTTGAATTTTCAATATTTGGCATCCCAAATCCTAAATTTTTAATATCAAACAAGCCAAATCTTGACAAGCCAAATCTTGAATCTCCAAATCTCGAAGTTTCAATATTGGGCATAACAAATCCTGAAGTTTCAATATTTGGCAAGCCAAATCTTAAATTTCCAAATCTTGAAGTTTCAATGTTTAGCAAGAAAAGTCTTGAATTTCCAAATCAAGGAGTACGTAGTGAATGGTCTCTCAAACACCGTGGGCCTCGCAAAATTTTCGTCGAATTTCACAAGTCTTTAAGTTCCGCTTTTGAAAGCACTTACAAGTCCGGCCTCACAATTTAAAAAGTCACCAATATCTCGGGCGCGACAAATAAAACGTTGATATCACAATTACCATTCACCACCTTTACAAAGGCTAGGTATTCAGAACAAACAGGCGATTTTTTCTCAAGTTAATTTTTTTAGGTTACGAAAACACGTTACACTTTGGTAATAGTATCTAGAGAACTGAAGTAATGTTCTAAAAATGTATTCATTTTATGTACAAAAGCACTCGATGACAATTTACTGTACTGTAGTCACAAAGCTCTTATTTCTGGGCCTGCTTTAGCTTCTGGTATCTTTTTAAAAGTCGAATAAAACTTGAGCTACAACTTTATCGGTATTCTTTGGAATCGATCAAATTTTTCAGGCATGCATGCTTTCTCCTTTCACTTAGGACTCCCGCAATCATACGCTGCACAGCGCAGTTCTACGGCTGTTTTTACGTTCTATGGTATGAGGCACTATCAAACTTATTTAGAACCAGTATTTTCTATTGAAGGAAAGTAGATTCTCAGTTTATTTCACTGAGAATATTCGAGATGCCTTTCCCACTACTCATTAAAACTTAAAATTTGATTCAAGAGTAGATATTTGATGTTCCTTCTAGAGAAAAGTGAATTGAAAATATAAAAATGTGCGATTTCTTTCCTATAGGGAGACGAAACTCACAGAAGATAAAGTATAAAACAGCAATAAAAAAAACCGTCTAAAAAGGTTGCCTCTCTCAGGAAAAAAGGTTTCAAGCACCGCAGAAAATAAAATCTGCAGAACAGGAACTCGGTAAACAGCAGCTGTTTCAGTAACGCCCTTCATGCTATTTTTCTGTTGTAATATTTTCTCGTACCTTTAATGAATGAATAAAAACAAATTAAATAGATCTCTCCACTTTGAATTGTTCGTAATAATAAGAACAAACAACATAATGGACAAGTCGGTCAACATTCCCATAGTTTTATCTGTTGCCAGTAAAGATAACCCTCCTTCAACGGTTGGTGGTACAAATTACCCATATAGCTATCATGGTCGAAGCAGGCCTACCGGCCCTATCAATATGCTATGTTTATAGATCTCTTGGTAATAAATATTACCCTAAATAATCGGTTGGTGGCAACAAATACCCTTATTGAATGGTTCGTGGTGAAAAATACCCTTATTGATTGGTTGAATGTAAGGATTATCCCCTTATTGATCAGCTGGTAGTAAAGATTACCCTTATTGAATTGATGACAGCAAAGAATACCCTAATTGATTTGAACATTACCTTATCGTTCAGTTGGTGGTAAATATTACCCTTATTGATCAGTTGGTGGTAAAGATTACCCTTATTAATCGGTTTTTTGGCAAAGATTATCGTTATTGATTGGCTGGTGGTAGAGATCACTCTTATTGATTGGTTGGTGGTAAAGATTACCTTATTAATCAGTTAATGGTAAAGATTATTTTTATTGATTGGATGGTAGTAAAGTTTAGCCAGATAGATCGGTTGGTGGCCAAGATTACCCTTATTTGATCGGTTAGTGGTAAAGTTACCCTTATCGATCAGTTGGTAATGTGGTTACGGTTATTGATGCGTAGGTCGTAAAGATCACCTTTATTGATTCGTTAGTGGCAAAGTTACCCTTCTTGATTGGTTGGTGGTAGACTACCTATTTTGATCGGGTGGGGGTAAAGCTACCTCTTTTGATCTGTTGGAGGTGAAGATTACCTTTATTGATTGCTTGGTGGTAAAGCTACCCTTATTGACTGGTTGGTGGTAGACTACAATTTTAATCGGGTGGTGGTAAAGTTCCCTTTATTGATCGGTTGAAGTTAAAGAATACCCTCTTTGATCAGTTGGTGGTAAAGTTACCCTTATTGATCAGTTGGTTGTGAGGATAACCCCTATTGACTGGTTGGTGGTTAAGATTACCTTAATTGATAGGTTTGTGGTAAAGATTACCGTTATCAATCAGGTTGTGGTAAAGATTACGTTAATCGATTGTTCGGTGGTAAAGATTACCTTTATTGATCGGTTCATGGTAATGATTACCTTTATTTATCGGTTGGTGGTAATGATTACCTTTATTGAGCGGTTGGTGGTAAAGATCACCTTATTGATCAGTTGGTGGTAAAGATCACCTTTATTGATCGGTCGGTGGTAAAGATCACCCTTATTGATCGGTTGGTGGTAATGATTACCTTTATTGAGCAGTTGGTGGTAAAGATCACCTTATTGATCAGTTGGTGGTAAAGATTACCTTTATTGATCGGTTGGTGGTAAAGATCACCCTTATTGATCGGTTGGT
>Ga0126339_10000831_pt1 | contig 18960 bp, 14 predicted proteins | sample OrbTmetagenome_2_FD_92532 | JGI IMG/M metagenome (GOLD analysis project Ga0126339, IMG submission 92532) | Coral microbial communities from Petempiche,Puerto Morelos, Mexico - Orbicella T R C metagenome | ecosystem: Host-associated > Invertebrates > Cnidaria > Coral | place: Petempiche,Puerto...
CAGACTTGCCTTTCAAAAACTTTTGCAAACTCGCCAAACAAACAGAAACAATAAGATTAAGCATTGTTTGGGAAACTCACAAATTAACTCGATACCAGAGTAAAGAGTTTTCTTACATAACTTTTCTTTACAGAACAAACGCAAAACCTTACTCGTACAACTAGCCCGAGCACATATTATTCATTCACAGCGCGAAATTGAAGTCTTGTTTTCGACCTTGAAAAACTCACCTTTTCCATTAGCTCAGAGCATAAAACTACATATAGGAGCCCTGGTTCTTATTCCCTGTCTTATTCCCTGCCATCGCTGTGAAAAATCTGCAAGATAATATCGCCACTCTTACCACTTGATCTGGCAACGTGACAACATCCACGCGAGTGCCCCCGACATGTGCGTGGATCCGCGCGGATATATGACGTCAGGATGGCGCAATTTGTTCTAAAAATAGAAAAATTGTCCCATATCATAGGTGCGGGCGGATCCCAGGACTTACGGTCTCCGTCCCCGATTATGGCTCCTGAGTGGATACGATTATTTAAGGCTTTATGTTCGGCCCATTTTGTAAACTGAGGGTCAGTTTATTTTCAACCGTTCACTGTCCAAAGTGATGTTGATTAGTCCAGTAGGACGTGAGGGAGGAAGGGGTGGGGTAAGTGTCTTGTGACAGAAGACAAAACTAGAACCAGTGCCCTACGAGTTTCGCGTCAGCACGAATGCATAAGATACGTCAGATTACTTTGCAATGTTTCTGACGAAGACTCGACATATTCTTTCTGTCTGGTATTTGCTTTCGACCATAGACTATCAGAACGTTCGTTCAACCACTACGCATGAAGCGAGAAACTGACTCGGCAGCTTGAGGATAGGAAACAATTTCTTCCTGTAGGATCCTGTAAGATGTCATCTAGGTGCAAAGCAACATCTCCACTGTTTAACCGACTGCAGCACGCGGGCTCAGTCGGTTTTCCGCGCTGTTGGGATTTCGGCGTAAGCCTTTACTGTTACCCACGAGTGTTCTACCTGTTGTTAACAGCAAGCTAAGATAATTTCTCTATTTGCAGTCTCTAATCTATTGGGTGTAGAGACTCGCTGCGAAGACAATGTCTCTCTTTATCATTGTTGATGTTTCTTCCATTTTCTCTCCAAGCTTTGGATCCCCGATAATACGAGCTGCATTTCTGACGTCACGACAAGTCTCGTTCAGTCGTTGAATACATCGAACGATAATTCCTGAAAAACAAAAGTAACAGCAACTAACAAGAAACCTTATTTTCCGTTATTTTGAGGTTTAGTAAGGTACAGGGGAAGGACGCTAAGAGTAAACTACTTCCAAAAAAGTTCGGGCAATTTTAATTTCGGACAAAAAAGTGTCCGAAAATAAAACCGTCCGAAATTTTTAAGTGTACGGAATATTTACAGTAGTTAAATTTATAAAGCAAACTCTAGTTAAAATACTGCTTGAGATACGTCAGGGAATGGTTGATTTTTTTCTCGTCGGTATATATGTAAAACCTTGAGGAAGCAGTTAAGCCACCATTTTGACAAATGCTGTTTGTAGATGTAAATTTACTTGATATACGTTTCAATAACCTGTCCGAACTTTTTGCGTAATGTCAGTTTCCATAGTGTGAAACAACTAGCAGTGTTTGTACTCCTTCCACATGGGATGCTAGTCCTGACATATTTCAGGGTGTCCAAGCAATTTGTCGGAATCCATTTACACATTTAGAGAGACGCAGTGTGAGGGCCCATTTTAGTCGAGATAACGACACAGACCGTCAGCGGCCTGGATGAGAAAATATTGACCTGCCAGATTCAGAGAGACCTGCTGGGTCTACAAGTACCTCATACGAATACCTATTGTTATAAAACAATCGTTAGGACATATGTTCCCGGGATTTTTTTTTATTAATTTCGCCATTAGGCCACAACGCTTCCAGTAACAAGTAGTATAACTTTAATGGTACCTTACATGATTACATGAGTGCCTGGACCCTGCTGCCCTAGGTAGACAATGAACATCATAAACCCTACCTTCCTGGACGTCTGTCAAGTTAGTTATTTCAGAGAAAGGCATTCCTCTTGCCCATTCAAACACAGCTTCCACTAAACCAAAGCGGTATTGTTCTTTAAACTCTTGTACTGAAGTACTGAGACCACACTCGGACTGCAAGTTAGCGATTTGTTCTGCCATATTTAATATGCACTCCTTGCCCTGATAAAGTAAAAATTGAGACTCAAATTAGTTCAGAGGGCTAATAACCGAAATCAACTGATCAGATAGAGCTCCATCCGGCCTTGATGCCTCATTACTTCAGCCTGCGTCTCAGACAGCTTACACCCCCGAGGATTTTGTGACACGCCGACTGCACCGCAGACGACATTACTTCAAAGCTACATTCCACTACCCTGTTCGGGGTGTTCGGTTAATTTAAGAGCACCGAAAAAAAACGGCGAGAGAAAAAAATAAGTGAGGAATACAACGCTCATCGCTCGATATTCCTCTCCTTTTTCTCTCTCGCGTTAATCACTCTGCTCCCCAATTAACCGAACATCTGATGCAGGCTACATTTCACAGGCATTGCTGTACCTCCTCTAGTGTCTTTGTTAAGGATGGTTCACTGCTTCGACGCTGAAAAAAAAAATAAAAAAGAGGGTGTGAAAGAAATACATTGAAGGTAATTATTATCTAGTAAGAAAGCGCGTGTTTTCTGGTAATTTTCTGGCATTTACCTGTTGAAACACGAAGCATGACAACAAAGCAACAATCTCCGTTGGATGCAGATTGGTGAAAGCATTTTCAAACACAAGTTCTGTGATGATCAACTCGTGGTTACTGATCTCGCAAGCTACTCTTCCTTTCAGCTGTACTGTGTTATTGGCGTCCACGTAACGCAATTTTCGTAAGACCTGGAAAACGAACAAAGACAGAACAAATTTAAATTCTAACTAGACAAACAAAATTCTCGGGTTTGGTCCAACGCTGGAGCTTTTCCAGGGGTCTTGCAGTAATCAAGTACCTCTGTAGCACCTCTTTTTTCATTAACCCACTGTAAACACTGCCTTCATTAAATTTTTTTTAAACACTAGCGACCGTCTTGTGACATGAAATAAACCGTTTCTTGAAGTGAGTCAGGACCCTTCCTGGATGGGAAACTAGTAAATCAAAGTGCTCTTAGAGCGTTGGGCTGAGTAAACATCAGTGGTGGATCCAGACCTTGAGCTAAGGGGGGAGCCCGGTTTGTTTTGCTTGCCCTGCCGGCTTTTCTTCCTTCTGTGATTTCTTCTTTTTTCACCTGAACATAATGATTTTGCTAAGGCACTGGTATTACAAAAGAAGTTACGAAAAGAGAGATCGCACGTTTCCGTTACAAAGTAAGGCTGATGCAGAACGATTCATAAGAAAATCATTTCACCCCCATGTTTATTTTCATACAAATCAAACTGATTCATATAAATAATCTTTCTACACCGTGAGGTAAAAGTCAGTGGCTCATTGAAAACAGAGAATTGGCAATACAAGTTAACCCACAAACTAAACGTTATGTAACTTTTTCTTTAAATGTTTGGTTGGCAGTTCGTCAGTGATAATTTCCTTTTCATATTAACGTAACATTTATACCTCTATTCTTTGCTGCAATTCTTCTCTGTGTTGGAGACTTTCGTCTGACAATAGAAACCTCAGAGTGGTCACGTGTTCACGTAACTTCATCTGGTCCGCAACGGATTTAAACTAGAAACAAAATGAAGTAATGTTGGTTTGTTATACTTCTCCCAAAACTCTTTTGTTGATAAGTAACAAAGTTGTTGTGAAGTCATCAAGTAATATACTGAGAACGATGTCAGTTAGTCGGTCGGTCGGTCGGTCGGTCTTACCACAGGTCACTAAAATGTGAAACAAAGTACGATAAAGCTGTGATGTCTACTTAATTCATTATACAAATTACATTAACACATCCACATGATTTATGAGAATAAACAAATCTCACGTGTTCTGTTAACTTGGGACAGTTTAAACAAGCGTAGTTCGTCATTCGTTTTTCGAGGCTCTGTTTTCGCGCTATCGTTGTCATATTATCTAAGTCCCGGATGTTGAAGTCTGTAACAGGATCCATAGTACCCAGTCCTTCAGGATTAGCCTCGGACAGTCTTAACAGTTCTTGCTCAGCACTGATGGTAGTTTTCCCAGGCAAGTCATTCCTTTGGAGAGACAATGAAACTCAGAATAAAGGAAAACGAGAAATCCCATTTTATGGATTTAGGGTTAGGGTTAATAGATAGTAACAGGTAAGTAGATGAGTAATCTAGACCAGAGAAGCTATTTCATTAAATTTTTTATAACATAAAACGGGAAAGTAATAAGACAAGTTTGATGTGGAATGAAGTCTGGTGAAGTTCTGTTGAAAAGGTCACTTTATAACATGCCATTTCCGACGAGTGAGAGACGAATTAGCATGAAATTAATACTCTGACATTATGATGGAGAGGGGTGGGGGATGCGTAGGGACGGCCCTTAGGGACTACTTAAGGTTTTGGCGGGAGATTTAGGTCATTCTAGGTCGGTCAGTCTTAGTGTTCGATTCGCCTACTTTATTATTTTTTTTGATTATGTTTCTGTTAAACAACTTGTATATTAATAATTGTAGAACACGTTATCCTCAGAGTCTTGTGCTGCTGCATTAGATAAAAAGAAAACGTTTCCACATATTTTTGGCCACATCACAAGGGTGTTTTCTTTGAGTGGTGTTTCGTATCTGGCGTAGCACAGGTTCTAATTCTTAGAAACAATAGTTTTAACGTGTGCGAATAGAGATCTTACATTTGCATCACTTGACTGACTGACGCATCCTCAATAAACTTTTCAAATTGAATGTCTCGTGTAAATGTCTCGATGAATTGTGTCAAACTTGAAATTGGACGAAAACTTTGAAACACGAACGTCTCTGTCTTGTCTGAGCTAACTTGGTTGAGTTACAACGCCTTAGAGACACGACTAAACGATAACACAGTACTATCTTACGGAGAAAACTTCTATTTCTGATTTTAGCGAACCAGTAAACATAACACAAAACAAACCCATAACCATCACTCACCTAAATCTTGGCAGCATTCTCTTTTTATGGTCTTCAATAATCCTGTTCGTATCCAACTTCACTTGACGAACAGTAATAGCACTGATTTCACTTCCATTCACTTGTACAATGCTGTGAGAACATCGTCCTTCGGGTAAAAATAACCTTCGCTTTACAAAAGGCTGCACGTCATCATCCATGTCTAATGCACCTGCCGGTGCGCTGTTAACTGTTGAGAAAAAGTACATTGAGAATTACCAGACATAGTTATATTTAAAAACAACACAGGAACTAACAATAACTGAAATCATTCATATTCAAAGAGAAGCACGTGAATTCCTTCATACTACGATTATCAGTTGAGTAAGGCGAGACGGAGCTTTGGTGACGAAGTATGTATTGAAAATTACGGTGTTGTCACGGGCAACTTTCCTCGGTTCCAATGATATTAAGGTGATTCCCTAGTAAAAGAGCCCACCATAGATTTTCGATGAAACTTGGTATGCTGTTGTTACAGGACAAGGAGATATTAAAAACGAAATAAAAAGAGGGGGTCACCGTGCTTGTTTTCACGCCACAATGCTGACAAATGCGGTTATTTCTGTGACCTTTGGTAATCTCGGTGCGCAACAAATAAGCTCGATTATCTTTCAATGCAGCGTGCTATATCACACAGAGTTTGACTTTCTTTGATCGTTAATTCATCTGCGTCCCAGAAAAAATGTGTTCAAATACCCTGTATCTTTTATCCTTTATAGGAAACATAATTTGAACATGCGCTGCTGGGCCCGTTATGTCTTAGGGTTAGGGTTAGGTCTGTAGTAATTATTTCATTTGCCATAAAAGTAGCCATAGATTTCTGCTAATTTTTTTCTCAGTTATTGAGGATATTGTTCTCATTGGAATTATGCAATAAAAAGTGGGGGTCACAGTACTCGTTTTAGAGAAAAGGAACATTTATTTCGCTATCGAACTTAGTTTGAGGGAAATCTCTTACGTTTTGTGCGCGCACGCACTCATGTGCGCGCGCTAATGACGCGAAAATCGTGCGCAGTAGGGATGCGCAATGCAATACTAAGGAATCACCTTAATATCGTCGCCTGCAATTTCGCGCGCTCTGCTTCCAATGACGTCCAAGGTCGGAAAGTTGACACTGGAAACGGCGGTAGCTGCCCGTGACAACAACACAAGTTGAACGCTGAAACCTGGCCACCAAACTTTCGTCGCGCCTTACTCAACTCATAATCGTAGTGAACACCACTTGCAAATCATTTTCAATTGGTAAATTCATGCGTTTACCTGATTTTTGGTCCTCTGCGTCACAGATCACCAGGACCTCAAACTTCTTGTCTTTTGGACTGGACACTAATTGAGACTGCACAGTTGAGTAGCCTTGAGCCGAGACGTTTTCTGTTCGTAATATCACAGCTAAAGCATTTTTGTGTTCATCGGTATTTATAGTCACAACACGCCCAGGAGAGAGAGCACGCTGACCGTGGGGAGACGAAAGGATGGCTGCCTGAGGGAAGAATAGATTAAGAACAAAAAATATTTAATTAAATAATCGAGAGAGATTTCAACCATAATGGGAAGGATAGCTGTTATTGCAGTTGAGTCTGCGGTTAAATATTCTTTTGTTTTAAAAGGCATGCAAACGAGGCGAAAGGGTCAATACAATGCAGGATTGACCCTTTCGCCTCGTTTGTGTGTCAAGCCGCTGATAACTGCAATAACAGCTATTGAACTGTCTCGATCTTGATATTTCGACAAATTCTCCCAACTAATTATATAAATATATATATATGGGGGCTTGTGAGAAGTATTTGAATGCTAAACGTGTCGCTTAAAGATTAACTGAGACAAAGTTGACAAGACGACGGATCATCAACTGGCGATGACTGGTCAGAAACATGATGTTCTGGTGAAACCTGTTTTATCTGTACCCGCTGGGCATAGTACGGATATGACTTGTTTTACAAGCAGGGTTAGACACCAAAACAATGTCGCTATGGATGTATACAATCTGAAAACCAATAAAGGACAAACACCTGTATTCATATTATTACCTGAACCGTTCTTGTCAATTTCGACAGCTCTCGACAATCCTTAAAGTACAACTTCAAATCCTCCGCACAAAACGTACAGTCCACCTCTTTTATATTTTGTAATTTTTTCTCTACTTCCTCCATTTCGCGTTTTCTTTCCTGCGAGTCTTTCTGCATGTGGAACTCGGCAAAACTTCTTTTCATCATGTCCTCTACACGCAGCTCTTCCACTCGTAAGAGATTTAATATCATAGAATATGTAAGACGGAATCTAGAGACCAGTTGAGTCGGTTTCCCCTGTCAAAGATAATTCGCAAAATTAACAGCAATGTGATAAATGAATAATTATCGCAGTTACGTACAAAACTGAAGCAGCTCCGACAACAAAGCCTGAAAACTTTAAGGGTTGAACGGAATGCAAACCAGGCATTGTTCTACAAACGGGGCCATCAAGTCAACTGGTAGCTTTGTAATAAGCTCTAGCGGCGCCCTCTGTACAGTCAACTGAAGTATGTTTATTATCACCATAAACGGGTTCGAAAGATCACCTAGAATGTACAAACACTTTGGAAAATGATCACCAAACAAAACAAATCAAACTAATTAATTTTTTAAATCAGGGCCAGTATGTGCTACATGTCGCTGTCATTCTTTGTCATGTACAAAATTCTTTCCGAAGAAAGGTATAAGAACAACAAAGAAGTAAGGATAGACCAAAAAGGAACAACGATGGTTACGATTAAGCATGACTAAGACGGATCACAAACTGAACAATTTAATCCAATTTTCTAAGGTGCGCCATCGATTACTTAGGTGGGAAGGCGGAAGTGACCTTACCAGCATCATCTTATGGAGGTCAGCCATAAGAGGTATGTTTCCTTTACATAATATGATAACGGTTCCGGTAGGATCCAGGCCTCTCCGCCCCGCACGGCCAGCCATCTGAATGTATTCCCCGGTCAAGAGATCTCTGAAGCTTGAACCGTCGTGTTTCCTGATTGAATCAAATACCACTGTCCTCGCTGGCATGTTAACTCCCATAGCAAACGTTTCAGTGGCAAACAGAATCTGGAGGCAGAGACAGTAATCAGAAAAATTACTGACAAAAAGAATTGAGTAAAAGAATGCTAATGTCAACAAAAAATTCGGGGTTTTCCTCCTTACTGCTTCACAGGTTTTGGTCTTTAACGAATTCGTTTTATTTTCCAGAGTTCAACGAAATCACCTGCCCGCCTAAATCTGTTGCTGGAAGTTGAGTAGCAGCTAACACGTAAATGCCAATGGCTATATTAGTTTCATTGAATCTTTACTGACTAATGCACCATATAATTCCAACGCCACTCAACCCACACAAGACAAAACTCACCTTCACTAGTCCTCGTCCAAATAACATTTCCACCATCTACACAAAAAAGAAAAATCAATTAAGAATGACGTGTACTAAACACTCGCTACGCAAAAACTACACGCAAAACATTAATGTTCAAGGGAAAAGCGGCAGAGTTAATTTCAACCGATCGCGTGTCATTTAGGTGAAAAGTGAAAAATACTCCAAACGATCCAGATTATTGTTATAAATAATATATAAAATAAATAAAATGAAACATGAAAAAATGAAATGATAATTGTTATCAAGCGCTTGCCATCACAGTTTGAGTTGTCACGTGGGTCTTTCGTCACAGGCAAAGTTCATTCAGTTTATTCTTGGAGCCGGAAGATGCTTAAATGAAGAGGTAACTGACAAGAAAATATATGGTATCTAGTAACATTTCATTTCAAGCGTTACTGTTCATCGTATTAGTTCAACGATGATTAATGGGCGCTACTGGACTGCAAGCAGTCAAAAACCTTCGTTCACTCAGTTTTTACGTTCCTTTCGACGGATATTCAAGCAAAAGAGAAACTGCTCGTCGTTTGGAGAATTACGGACACGGGATAAATGACTTACCTCTTTTATGATGGGCAGTACTCCACTATGGTGCACACCAAGACCACGCTTTAGGAGCTCTTGTATCCTAGAAACCTGCATAGATAGAGTTAAGTGAAGTGAGCACTATTAAGATGCTGTTCATTCTCACAACGCATTTTTTATTGCCACTCCTAACAGTTTTGGTCGCAGTTCTTGAGTAGTCAGTTTTAACATTTTCTGACCGGGAGACACCATAGCAAAGATTTCAAGTGAGTTGGTTGAGCTGTGTCGGCATGCAAGTGAAATACTCGGTGAAAAAATCTGTTGTTTATCAAAATAATAACTAAATCAAAATTGATGTTGAATTAACTGCCGTTAGTATGTGAAGCTAACGTTTCGAGCGCTAGCCCTTCATCAGAACAAAAAAAAATTTCTACTGAATCAGCGGATTCTCGAGCACAGAACTCGTCACTTCGCGCTTGAAGTCAAGGGTCCTGGGTTCGAGAACGGAATACCTGGGAGGGTGCGTGACATCCCAAATAAGGGCTGCAAAGGGTATTAAGGTCAAGCAGGTGTCACGCTAATTTAAATACTAAATGAAAACTAAAAATATTACTTGTGGCAACTGTCTGTCGGAGCCTTTGAGTCTCGCCACGGATTTCTGAATGAAGACATGGATCAAGCTCTTCTCGGTGGAGGTGGTGAGGTCAAGGTTACTCAGCTGATCTGCATTGTCATCGCATCTCTTGCGTGAAAAGGTAAAAGCCACCACAGGAAGCTTCTCCTTCTTACGAAGCATTTCAATCAAAGACAACCAGATGTTGCGATCCTTAAAACGGAAAAACGCTCGGTTAGATCAGATGAGATCTGATGAGTCTGCTTAGAGTGAGACCGCTTAAGCTAGAGTGCTGCAATAGGCCATTTTCTCTTCCTCGGTATTGGACTGGAAATAGCTTGCAATGGAGGCTCATGCGGGGAATATCATTGAAAAGAGATTATTGTCATTTGCATTTGAAAAAGCTCTCCTAATTAGCCTCAGTTGCAAGCTAGTTCCAGTCCAATACCGATAATACGAATATGGTCTATCCAGGAAACAAGCTTTCCCACTCACTCCCCACCCCTCCCCTAATGATAAACCACCCCTACCCGGTCAAAGCTCCCATAAGCTCCATCTGTATTACGGCAAAGGGCTGCAGTATCAACGCCTTTTGTCATGGAAGCTAATAAGCAGGATTTTGTAGTATGATTAACGCGAGAATGAATTCTAGTAATATTACAGAACGTTTGACAGCCCACTGACCTCCTTGATATTTGTACTTTGGTGAGTCTTGGAGCCATAAGCATCCTTTCCTTTCCCCTCTCGCTCTTTCTTCGCCGTCACAGCTGCTTCGTAACCGCGCGTCAAAAATTTACTGTTAGCATCCACGATCATAAACAGCTCGTTACTTGTCTTATTACTGTTACCCGTGTACAGGAAATGCTGGAGAGGGACTGGGCGTTTCGGAGTGCTGATGACGTAGATCTTTTTCTTCTTGGTGCGTCTGTGTGATTAAACAAAAGTTTTGGTTTAAGAGGGTGTTCTTGCGCTTTGCAACACACATGGTCGCTTGGCTTTGACACTTTTCCGACGACTTTCGATTACGAACCGATTATTTCCCGAAGGCTTTCCGAAGATCGTGCGGTCGTTTCGAATATCGCGTGAAGATTTTAGAAGATTACTTAACATTGCCTTAGGTGATTCGACAATATTTCGACTAAAACACTAACAAATTTCGACTCCACAAACGTTACATGCGAAGATATAACCATGGGCTTAGATATACTACTATTATACAAAGGTTGGATAACACTATCCACCAAATTATTGCTACCTAGCGGATAGCACAGTTGGTTTTTTCAAAACTTATCCACCTGATCGTGATTTATCCGGTGGATAGCAAAATCTACCCTTTGAACAACTGGGTCCAGATCTTTTAAAGCAAAACGAAATCGTTGCAGTTCACTTCAATTGAACTTGACATACAGGCAAATCCTTAAACTGATTCTCGTAAGAACAATCACTCACCCTATCCAGTCCGCAAATTCCAGAGTGTTAGGTACTGTGGCTGATAACAATATGATCTTGACTTGAGCCGGTAACATAATCAAAACTTCTTCCCACACAACGCCTCTCTGGTGAGTAAATACAACATCACATTACAGGGTGCGAGGTGCTGGTGGTGGCAGAGGGAGGGAAGAAGCCACAGTAGTCAGAACACGTGCAACGGAGTGACGTCCGCAAACATTACGCCACATACAATGAACTTAGAATCACAATTTACTAACCTTACTGTTTGTTTACATACATACTTCAAGTGGAGAGACTACAAGAGAAGTGTCTCGTCCTCTGACAGCTTCACGCATTTGGAAAAATTTTACACATGAAAACCTGGCAAGTTGTCACTGTTTTTTTGAGCGTTATTAACGTGACTGGCGAACTGAATTAAATGAGAATATCTTTACCTCGTCGTCGTTAATGTAGTGAACTTCGTCAAAAATGACCCACTCGACATCCCGTATGGCATCTGAACCGTTGTATAACATGGAACTGTTAGTATAAAGAGAAGTTCTGGCATTATACGTTAGGTTCTCTCGGAAGTTATAACCCTTGTTAGCACTTCTTTATAGAAACAAACTCAAACTTCACTGGTAAAACAAAACTGGCATCTTAAGTGTGCCATGGAGCGAGATAGAGTAAACAAGCTGTTTTAGCAACCAATCGAAGGCCAAGTTTAAACCGACCGGTTGCATTTTTTTCCCGCCCTTTTCGCCGGTCAATTGGTTGTCATTGGTAACATGCCTTCCGGCGGTTGGTATCACTTGCACGTTTTTTCTCTCGGATCTAATGTAATTGGTTCAATACGTAATTGGCATCTGTCGTCATTGGCCAGATATGATAACTTTGCGATTGGTTATATTTTCAGTTCTACGACGGTCATTAGTAAAACCACGCTACAAAAGAAGAAAGAGAAGTTATCGCGTAAAGAACTGCAGGTTACTGACCGTAAAATTTCCGTGGTCATGATAAGACAGGAAGCCTCAGGTCTGATCTGCACGTCACCCGTTAATAAACCAACATCCTCAAAAGTATCCTTGAACTCACGAAACTTCTGATTGGACAAAGCCTTGATTGGTGACGTATACACAGTCCTGTGCAACAGAGAAAAGGGCATGCCACTGAGCAAGAGCTGTTGTGGCGTGAACGGTGGGCTCAGAGAAATAATGCAAGTTATCTATGGTTAACACGCGCACAGTTTGTTGAAATCTAAATCTCTAAAGCATGCAGTTTATTTCTGCTATCTTAAAAACACAACGTGCCTGAGTAGATTTCTACTCCTATTACCTGTCTTCTACTAAGAAAATTAGCTGAATTAATACCGACGGGTCAACTTTTGCCGCACAGTTAATGCAACGATAAGTCATGGCAATTTAGTGTAATTGAACTAGAAGAGAGATTGGAAGGGAAATGAATTTTATCGATCAGTACCAAAACCCAGTCCTTTAAAATTAGCTTTATGCTCCATAAGGGGTATCCTGCAGCCTGCAGTCATATACACCGTAGGCTCGATTACCAGCCGCTGTTCGGGAAAGGAGCCCGGGCGCCTCCCCCGTCTCTTCTCGGGTCGGACTTGAGAGAGCGGCGGAAAACGAGCCTCTAAACATGAGTTCTTCAGATGAGTACCTCGTCATATGTTTGTTGGACAGAGCGATGGCGTATTCAGCTACTACAGTCTTTCCAGCGGATGTGTGAGCAGCAACAAAGACGCTCTCGTTGTTTTCCAAACAAAGCACGGCCTGTTTCTGAAAAGTATCCAGCTCAAACTTCCACTACAAACAGCAAAACACATACAAGGGTTACCGTTACTGTGAGTTTCATACATTGCAAAGTAAATTTAAAAAAGCTGTCTGATAACGCATGATTTCATGCGGTAAATACAAGTACTTCTGGTAGCCCTGTGGATTAGCATCCAATTTCTCCTGATAACATCTCCACGCATTTAAGTAGATAGGTGATGAGAACAAAGAAAATCATCAACTGGAGATATAGTCTTCATGAACCCAAAAAAATCTTATTCTCTACACTAAAATTACAGCAAAAAGAATCAAACTTTTGAGTTTGGGGCTGAAAGATGTCACATGACTATTCACTGCAGCCTGCTAATCCAAGCAGTATATGGAAAGTGTGTCACACTTGAGGCAAGTTACATAGAGTAGCAACTAGAAGTCTGTTTTAGCTCGGTGAAAGAAATTTGGCCACAAGTCATACTGTATGTTTGACTCTTGTTGGGACCTGTTGGAAGGAGTCAGAAGCTGTATTTTTCTCTGAGTAGCTAGTGTCACTGGCTGATAAACATCTTTTTTATAAGTGTGAGTAAAGTGCCAAAACAAGGTTAATTTCTGACCTTGTGGGCCATATCAGGAACTCGCTTGTGAAAATCTCTCACAGGTTCTGTCACATCTACCATTATAGCCCATTCCTCCTTGACTGGTTTATCTATAACAGGAGTTGCTGAAGTTAATTTGTTCTCCAAATCTTGGCTCTCCACTAACACATTTTCAAGGCTATCATGCCTCTGGAGACCTCCTGCAAAATTATATTAAACAATTAGATTATCAGCTCGAGATTTCTATCGTGCAGTAGTTGACGAGGGTACAGCCCGAGTCAACTATCACACGAAATAATCAAGAAATCAAGAGCGAATAATCTAATTGTTTTAGTCATTCAAAACTTTATCTAAATCCTCTTCACAGACACTTCAAAAATGCCAAGAAGTGGCCGTCATTTTGTTAACAAGGGCACACTGCCATGCTACTCACTATCTATCACAGAATAGATAGGGAGCAGCATAGCCAATCAGAGAATGCAATCGTGATAGAACACTAGCATATTTCTACCAAATGAGAATATTATTCTTCTCAAAGTACTTTCAGAAATAAAAATATATTGTGGAAGCATAGTTTGCCTTAATTCAGATGGTAACCACAAACCCTTCTCCTTTAAGGAGGCTGGCAACAGTTTCCAGCACCTTAAATTTTTGAAAATTTAAGGTGGCTCTGAACCCTCTCCACAGAACGTTTTTAACTTGGTAAAAATTTGCATCCTGTCATGCTTATCAAAATTCGGTAATAAAAAATGAGGGTCACCAAGGTCTTTTTGAGTTATAAGCGCTTTAAGCTAAAATTAAGAGTGTTTTAGCAGGTTATACCGTTGCTATGGTAACCTATTGTGCCACAGAATTGACACCAACATGTTCACCAATTACTGGGCATTTTTTTGATGCCAGGATTGTGGCATCAACTGATATGGAGTGGTTATCATGACCCATCAAAATCCCTGTTTGGAAAGTGCTGGAGCATGTTTTGAGCCACCTTAAACACCTTTTCCAGATATTACATCTAAACTAACTAGCTTATAGTTATTTCTAAACATTTCTAATGACATAAGTTGGAAGAATTTGATAACATATCATGACAATTTCTTCTTAAGGATAAATTCCGTTATTCTCTTGAACTCTATGCTACTATTGTTTTGAAACTTTTAAAGAACAATTTGAATGCTCACAACTATTTAGGTGTTCATCTACAGACAATGGATTTGTTCTTACCTTCTGTACTGTCCTCTGGGTCAATAACAGATTCTCCCTTCTCTGGCAACTACAAAACAAAGAGGAGACTCAAACAGAGAAGAACATTATTGAGTGGGGAATTCTAAGCTCAAAAAGTTGCTGTAATAACTCACTTTTGTTTAGGTAAACATTGTGTTAGACTCAATTGTCTACTGCAAAAGAAAATGACAAGAAGCCATATGAATCCAGTTTTCAGTCAGTTACTAAACCTGATCTATGTCGTCTTCATCTGAATCGAGATCATCACCATCATCACTGTACTCTAAGTCTTCCAGTGTTGTGCCAGCCATGATGTCAGACATGGCCAAGACTTGAGGCACAGAGGTATAGGAATCTCCTTCTGAATTTAAGAACAAATCAATTATGATTCACTTAACACAGCTCGACAATAATACATCAACACTTAACAAGAGCCTGAAATTCCAAATAAACCTCTGCTAGTGCTGTGTCAGCAACACAGCTATTATAGCAAACAATATGTGCACAGGGTGAATTTATACACACTCCGTGATGCAACACTGAGGGAATGGACATAGCTTTTTGCACGTATTGCAGGCCTATCATACCAGATAAAAATAATATTACAGTAATAAAAATACTATAAAGACCAACCTTGCTCCTCTTTTGGATCACTAAAAGAAACTCCTTTTTCAAATCCCGGTGGCACAGAAAGAAGATCTGCAGATACAAGAGGAAAAAGACTGACATGAATACACTTTGTCACACAAACACTGTCTACTACCCTCTCCACCTCCACATTTGTCCTGATGGGGTGTCATGACAGGAACATATCACTGGCATGGTGACACAAACCTGACAAAGTGTGTATGAATGTGTCAATACATTGACATACCTTTCTCAAAGTTCAGCTCCCCATCAAACACAAGGTCTGGTTTTGTAGTTTCTGGAGCCTCCATACCACCTTTGCAACATCAAACAAAACTATTCAGAACAGTGCAGTATAAACTTCAGCTTGGTTTTATCTTATCAATAATAATAATTAATTAAAATATTTATCTAGGGAGCCCACTTGCTTTGGCGGTTTTCAGTGGGGCCCTGCAAATCATAATTAAAATTAAAAACAAGGAAAGAGATAAAAAAAATTGGTATTACAATATAATACTAATTTTCATTTATGCTGTCATTTGTTCAATTCATTTAACAATAAGTGATCATTCCATGATATTCGGTGTTGTTAAGTCAGGTGTCACCAAAGCACCATGGAAAACTACTGAATATCGTTCTTTTTAAAATTATTCCAAAGAAGATTTTGTAAATGACTTGAAGGATGTTGACTGCGTATATTAATGTCTGCGTGTATCTAGTATAAAGCAGCAAGATCATCAGTCCGCAAGCCCATTTTTTTGATATAAATATGTTAGAGCTCTACTGCAGTAGACTCCACAACATCACTTTTACCTGGTAAAAAAGGATAATTTGTTGACTCTCCTCTCACAGAGGCAGACAGTGGTCCAGGTTGTCGTAACAGGGACATGGAATTTTTAGCAGTGGATCCGGTATCTGTCAACATCACCTTTCAGCAAGCCATACAAATAAAAACATCACAGGTTACATGAAAGTTATCTTAGATTACTGATGATCACAAGATTGCTGATGAGCTACATGCATTTAAATATTGGTATAAGTTCACTTAAGTATCAGCAGTATACCTGTAGAGACCTTAATTCAAATCTGGGCTTATCAAGAAATTCATAGACCAGCCTTTTGATACATGTATACTAGGCAAGTCCAGTTAGTCATGTGAGCCAAAGAGGGATACTGAAGTATCAAAATGATCAAGACATTTTAAAGAATACTGGAACTGATTAATTTTACACAGTGGAACCCCATTAATCTGGTCACCAACAGGCGACAAGACTCTAGCCGTATTAACGGGGTGGCGGTATTAAACGGGCCCTTTCAATAAGAAAACGACTGACCGAGCTTTTCTTCGGGCCAGAATAAACTGGCCATAATAATGAGGTGGCTGTTTTAATGCCAGGGTGGCCTTAAGCCAGGGATTCCACTGTATTGGGAAAAAGGGACAGAAATTTCCCCTGAGATAAATTTTGTTCTAAAATTTTAAAAACTCTCCTTACGATACTTAATTATTAATGAGTTCACATGTAAGTTTAAGTTGAAATCTTGTCTGAGTGATATGAGTACCATACTTAATTTAAAAGTGATTGTCATTGTATTTCAAGAGGTTACATTTAGCTGATGTTTAGGGGATGTTTAGGGTCCAGTACGAGTAAGTTTGACAGTCCTAAAGCTTGACAGTCCTGCAAAAATTGCACACAGCCTTCAACATTTCAAATCTTTAAAATCTTACTGCATTTCTCATTGTTTGGCAATTCTGTATGAGAATTTTAGAAAATGTCAGAGCTACAGGCAGTATTCAAAGCCAAGAAATGATAGCATGATGATGAAATGAGTACTGGCACTGGGAGAGGTGACAAGAGGGGCAAATGGATAGACATACCTCATTATAGCCCAGAAGCTCTCCAGTTGTTGGATTTCTCTCTACTTTCAATGTTGATGGAACAGGACAGACATCTGAAAACAACAGGCTCTCTGGGTCTCTTTCACGGGGCCAAAACCTTTAATTTTAGATCAAATGAAAATTTTAATTATCAAAACACAGTTTTCATTTAATTAAGATATTGTAATCTGAGTGTACCCCCTCACTCAAACCTACTGATTTGGTAAGTTACCTTTGTCCTAGAGACATATGAATGATCATCGTTACCATTATTAATATCACCACCTATATTTTGTAGTCTACTCAAATGCGAGCTGTGCCCTAAAAAATAAGCCATTAGTGCTATAATTAAACTGATAATGGAAATGGAAATGGAACACAGGAGTCTGTAGTCTTGTGATACACTGAGATGCAGTTATTTATTTACATTACCTTTGAGTTTTGTGAAAGTCATGGATGGGCAGGGTGGTGGGATCCAAAAGATATTTCTCTAAATCAGACTTCAAATCTGGAGCAAACAGAGGAGGTAAACCACAAGGAAGCTGCAAACAACAGGTTATACAGAAAATTACTAACAGTAGATTGTGTAAAAGTTATCAACAGAAGACTATTAATAATCTGTTCCCTTGAGGTTACACTTCAGTTACATTTTGTATAATAATTGTCCTTGATGTGATAAATATTGTTTTTGGTTTGAAGATATTCAATCCACTTTGCTTTTTATCTCAGTTTCTTCCCCATGACCTTTTCTCATTGCATTTAATGTTAGTTGACCTTGATGTCATCAAAAATTGTATCTACAACATTTTCAACTATTGCTCATTACCAGAGGACAAGTTTGGACTTCTATCACCCAGACAGATTTGTTATCAAAACTTGTTCGCAATAGAAGGGGTCAAATGACACTGGCAGTCATCCTGACCCTTACCATCCGATGACAATGACAATGACCATGACAGCAATGATGACAATAGGAATGACAACGATGATGATAATGATGATAATCATGAAGAGGAACGAGTGTGGATAGAGGGTGGGAAGAGTTGGGATGGAAGTCATAGAGGGCCGCAAAAACATCTGTGAAAGACATGAGATGGATGGAGGGCTTTTCTGAATAACCTCAAGCATTCTCTGAGGCACAAAAAAGATATATAAATGTAAGTACCAGTAAGTAATCAGAAACAAAGATACAAGGAATAAAATTCAAACTGGTTTGTGAACTTTCATGTCAAGACAACATGACTGGTGGCTTCCTTGGAGGTTTTCAGTTCTAAGCCTAATTTATACATTTACTATTTTTGATATTGTATTAATTTAGGTTATAAACTTTGTAAATAAAATTACAAAGGCAGTAAAAACATGTCATAGGAAATCACGGCAAGTTTTAAGTTACCAGCCTGTCAACGACAAAGAAAAAAAAATTTCAAGAGCTATTACTGCATTCAATATAAACTTACAGTAGTCAGTGGTTTTAGTTCTTCCTTAGAGGATTTATTGATTGATTCTGAAATAACTTCAATTGTCCCTGTACATCCAACTTCCAGAAGATCAAAAGCATACTCCAAGGCATCAGACTCCTGTTTCGTACCTTGTGATGCAAAAAAAGTCAATGAATGCAAACTATATGGAGGAGACCTACAGGGGGTACCACCAAGGTCTTCCGTTTATTTAGTATTGATGGGTCTTTATCATGTGAGATTTTCAAGATAAAAACATCATTATTTTCAGAACTTTTAAACCAGCAAAAAAAGATGCATAAAAAGTCAATGAATACAAACTATATGCA
>Ga0126339_10000832_pt1 | contig 18956 bp, 11 predicted proteins | sample OrbTmetagenome_2_FD_92532 | JGI IMG/M metagenome (GOLD analysis project Ga0126339, IMG submission 92532) | Coral microbial communities from Petempiche,Puerto Morelos, Mexico - Orbicella T R C metagenome | ecosystem: Host-associated > Invertebrates > Cnidaria > Coral | place: Petempiche,Puerto...
AATAATAATAATAATAATAATAATAATAAGTAACATTCATATAGCGTTAATTCCGTGTAGTTCATTAGCACTTCACAATTTGAACGAGTAAATAAAAGCAAAACAAATTAAAACAATAAAAATTTACATCAGAAATCATAAGTTAAAAGCTCCTTTAAATCAGTGTGTTTTAAGTGCTTAGTTAGATGAAGATACGGAAAATTGCGAATGATCTCTGAGCTTATCTGACAAGGCATTCCATTGGGTAGGTGCAGCAACTGAGAAAACTCTAAAGCCATGACAGACACATGAAAAGCTGACGTCAATTTGTTTTTTACAATAACTACATCGCATGAATTATAAATTCACGTGTCTGTCCGCGCTTTTTGTCAATGAAAGTTAGCCAATGGGCGCGTGAGAATTTATGCAGTTATATTAAAATTGTAGCACTATCCAGTTGCGACAGACGAACTATAAACCGCGAAAACTCGAAACTATCGAAACACTTTTAAAATGCCATCCATCATCACGCCATGATCATGCTGACTCCATCATACGATGCACATTGCCAGGGATGTAAACTTCGGTCAGTGTAGAATGCAGCACGAACCTGTTAAGTTTAGGAAGGAATGGCAAGAGCACATGACTTCTTAAAATTACCTGACGAATCCACAGGCTAACTTGCATCAGCTGATTTTTTTCGTCCTGAATATTACGTAAAACAAAGCTAATTAATTGGAGGATATACAATGCTTGCAAAATTAAAGATTACAGCGTTATGTTAAGCATGCAAAAGTCACTCCAGGGATACAGTAAGGGGAAGGGGCAGACAAAAGGGTTCGAAGAAAAAGGAAAGGGAAGAGATGTACGGAATAATTCACCACCTGATACAATGAGTTATAAGTGTGTGTATTCTCTTGCACAGCAGCTGTAACACACCCGACCTGGTGAAACCCAATCTGGTTGGCTATTTTAATTTTACTCTCCCTGGTGCATGGAATGTTGGCCTCCCTGGCCCCTGGTCAATTTTATTTCTCCCTGGTGTAGAATTTGCTTTCCATCCCTGCAAGAAAAGGTGACGAGTTTGGAATTCCGTTATTGTTTCTTCAGTTTAATATGTTGGAAAAAGCAAGAACACTAGAAATTGCGTTTCAGAGTGTAGATACGTAAAAGTGAAATCACTGCATCGAAATTATCAATGACGCTGAACATTCTACGCCTATGTTTTTGCCAAAACAGGGTGATATGATATACAGGTAAGGTTTGATTACATTTTAAACCAGTGACCTCCCTGATGTTGTAGTGGTGAAGAATTGGATCAACCTGTTCGATGTTTGTCCGCCTTTGGTAGAGTTTTCGTCAAAAACCTGTTGAACAATCAGGTTTCACCAGGTCTGTTACGTACAGAGGGGTGTTGTAATGAAATATAACAGCATTACGAAATTATTTACTAACAACACTTGAGGAACATTAAGTGAAATTTCAAGAATTAAAACTCTCACCACATTGATAATTTGATGCAAGGAGACCCCAAGCTTCACAGTAACTTTATCACTCCTGTTTAGAACAGGTCTTAATTCCGGATTGTACTCAGTATGAAATAGGTTCTGTCTCAACCTGGCTTCTGCACTATCTGACTGATTCTTCTTTCCGTTTATTTCTGAAAGAGATTTCACGGTTTGTAACAAGAACTCCTTGATTGTAGCTCCATATGCCGCATAAAATGCCCCCACGGGGGGATACTCCCTATATAATGACCCATACGGGGAGCTCCGCCCGAAAGGGGATACCATCGTCAGGCTTCAGGTATATAAAAGGGTAGGGATTTCACAAGTTGAAGTACATGAAAGGGTAGGGAAATCTGTCATTTAACTCCAATGTGAATTCGAACATGAACTGAATATAAAATAGTTGTTTTTGGCCGGTTAACATCTCTTCTGGCTATGATTGATGTTCTCTGGCAATATTGTTTATTCTTGTTTCTTGTTTTATTTTTGCCATTTATAATTGTAATAACTACATCAATGTGTATAATAGGCAAGGAAGCCCAGGGAAACCAATAAGGTTTATGTAAAGAACTACCTGTTAAATACCTTAAGTCTTAACAAAGGTCTAGAAAAGGGATGCAATGTTCTTAAGAAGCTATGTGAAAGGGATGCCTTTTTCAATAAAAGGTATGCAAAAGGGTTCCTTTTCTGTCAAAATGGTATACGAAAGGGTAAGGGATATGATTACACCTTGGGGCGGAGCCCCCCGTATAAAACTTACTGGAATACCCCCCCCCCCCTTACCCCCGGGATGAAACGTGTGCGTCAGGTAATTCTTACAAGTGCGATTTTCATGATCACAACATGTAAGCTCATGCGAGAAGGCAGTGTGTATTGCTGTTATGTACTTTTATGGAAGAGTAGCGGTCAGATGATGATCCTGTAGTCTGTATAGTCTGTAGTTATAGTCTGAGGGTAACACAGAACAGTAATCACTCGGAAAAACCAGTGGCCGTCATATAAATATTTACAGAAGAAAAAGATGACGTGTTAAAAATTAAAAATATAGAAAGATTCTCAAATATGCAACGATAATATATATAAAAAATTAAGATATGAGACACACTAAAACAAAAGCAAAGCATTGGATCACGATCAAGTCTAACAATTAAAACAAGAAAATTAAAAATTTAAATGATAAAATGGTCCAATTCCTTATAACTGTCCATAAAATGTTTAAAATGGATTAGGTTGGCTTTTAATATGGGCAGGCATCATATTCCAGAGGCGGCCATTCGATACTGAGAACTAAAAGACCTTCCACCCTCAGACTCCCGTTTGAATCGGGGGCAGGCAAGGTTTAATTGACCTCGCCTGCTCGTTCTTCCGTTCGCGTCTGCATTTTTCACAAGCATCTGGGTAAGATAAGTTGGGCACTCCCCTAAAATCAGTTTGTATACCAATATTGACTTATTTATTTTCGCTTCATGGTAAAATAGAGCCCAACCTAATTGAGTTACATGTTAAAAATATCCTGCCTTTATAGTAGCTGGTGATTTTCCCGAGCGATAGCTAGAGGCAAACTCGCGAGAGGTATGCGACCCAACGGTAACCCTATGGAGGCTAGTATTATCAGTGGCTACCGCGGCCAACGATCATTTTCTCAGAGATAACGATTGTCATTTCTTTCCATCCAAAACGTCCAATTCACCTTTTCTCGCCAAGTTCAAAAGTAATATTTCAAAGAGTGATTTAAGTCAATGAGAAATTTCATGAAATGTTTAGTTAACGTCAAAGATTGAAACTCTGAAAGCAAAACATTGATTGAGCTTATCTGATACCAAACGTAAATATAGGAAATTGAACGCTTTCCTATTGTAAACAGGTCAGTTTAGATGATTTTGTTACTTGTGTGCACGTCACATATTGAAACTGAAATACAACGTCTCATTTTTAATTTAAAATCGTTATTTATCATACTCGTGTAGCCGGCGTGAGCGACTGTCACTTTTACAATTGTGCATGCTTAATGTCCGTTTCGGAGTTTGTCTTAATAGTGTTGTTTGTGCAAGGATTAGAAGCTTGATTTAAGATAACCTGTATTGATATGTGCAAAAATACATTGAAAACACACGCCGGTGGATTTCCTTTTGATACTGAAGTACAAGGTTTTTAAACGTGTGGCTATTCAAAATTCAACTTTACAACGGAGAGCTATGCTGTTTTTCAGTTTGGAAATTTTAGATTATGTATTTTTTACTGGTGGCTGAAACTATTTTCATCAACTGACCACATGAAATCTGTTTTCTTTATCCTGTAACAGAGATGCTCATCGAATAAATATTTACTCCTCTTGATAAAAGGTTGCTGTTTCACAAAAGATCTACGATCTGGTCACCTTTGAAATTAAATTAATTGCCGTTTTCTAACCAGTGAAAACTCAGAATGTTTCTGAGTACCGCATGGGTATCGAGAAGTTTAAACTGACTTGGAAACATTACTCGCATGTAATAACCATTTTCCCCGTGTTCATGATATTCTACCAAGTGGTATGTCAATAGCTGACCTTATTTTGACTTTGTTGCATACTGAGGGGAACGTACTGACAGCAAATTAATTACGTTTTGTCAAATATATGAACGCCACACTATACCGCACTGATACTTGACTAATACCCGTCTAAATTGAAATCAATTTTGCCCTAAAACAAACCAATAATCGTCAGCTGATGGCAAGAGAAATACCTGGTTGTTCGCATCGGCAAATTCTACCACGAAATAACACAGTTATGTGTTTATGAGACTACCAGATGACCGCAACGAACAAAGATCAGTCTGTATTATTTGGAAGAAGTTGTAATGGGTTTATATCTAGTATATATTAAATTGTGTTTAATTGTATCAAAGGCTGTGAAGCATGTAGGTTTCATACGACTTGTGACCGACTGAGGTTATCAGTGTGCATGCTCTGTGACAACTTCAGAAGTTGTGGAATATCGCCTGGCATTGTTTCACTATTGAGAGAACCTTTGTGAAATGTATAACTGTTACTGTTTATGTCTGAGGTAACCGCATTCCTTGCCATACTAAAGTACTTTCTTTGTTTATTTTTTGTAGTTTAAAAAAAGGCTCTGAAGACTGATCAAAAATGACTGAGTACGGTTAGACTTCTCTCGTCCACCACCAAGCCTAGCGACACGAGGATAATTTGTACAAATTAAGGTGTCGCATTAAATGAAGAAAGCATTACAGACCCATCAAAGTAGCTGTGCAATTTTGTTCGACCGATTGTATGTCACATGCGTTGTATCACTCGCTAGATATATATATATATTACAAAATGCCTAAAAGCAGTCCAATACTTAAACTGAAGCTGCCCTTCCCATCTTCGAGGACTTGGACAATACAACTGTTAAGAAATGAATGAATGGGTTGATGCAGATGGAGTAGAACACTCCCCTAAATAAGTATTTGATCAATGCCCCAACTCCACTTGACCAAGAAAATGTGATGTAAGTCTTAGTGAACATAATCGAAAATTCAAATCGGATAAGTTAATAAAGTTCGTTACCCATTACCTTTTGTTGAAGATGTTACAAATGTCTGAGATAGAAAACTCACAAACATCCACGTCAAGAACTTCATCTTGCTAATCAAGTGTGATCGCCGATCACTTTTGAGGAGAAAATACATTGACCCTCTTAAGCCGATCGCCTCTGTCAATATTTTCCTGGCGTCCCATAGGATTCAGTTTGATTGATTTCAACACGTATCTTGCCGCTGCATCAGAGTGTACAAAGTCACCGGAAATGTGTCGCAAAGACTAAAGCAACTGCATTGTTTATTCATTCGTAATTGAGTTAGAGTTCACGCTATGATCCAACCAAGAATGTAGATAGGATGTGGTTTCTTTTTGGTTGACGGCTTCAATTTGAGCTGCTGAGAACTGTATAGGAGTTATAAGGCCAGAAAGATATAATTTCTTTCACAAATGAATTTTTGGGATAGAGGTGTTAGGTACAGATCGTAAGTGGAAAAACCTTTTACATCTTCCTCCCACTCACATTTGTCCGTAGGATTAAAATACCAAATCTCTTTTCCAGTCTGTGTTCGTTTCTAATTTTTATCCTGCTATTTAAGGAAGCTCACCTGAAAAATGTATTAGAGTTGACTGAACTATTTTTGTATGGGATTTAATTTGCGTTAACTGCCGCGCATCAAATAATCTTGAAATTTAACCAAAGTCAGCTCCGATCCTTATTGGGTTGTCTATCAAACAAGAAAAGTCTTTAGAGAAGCTTGGCAACTGATTTCCTTCGAGAACCGGGAGCCTTGCAATTGTCTTTCGAGAAGACGAGGTTTGGATCGTATATACTTGTTCTTGTAGACTGTTTAATCGACAGCCAAAAGCAATGTCATTGGGAAGTATTTCAATTACAGTACCATTACTCCTTAAGCTAATTTTATCACCTGTTTTAATTAACTATCCATTTAAACGCATCGTGGGACATGTCGCCACCCATGTTTTCGTCTTAAAAGACTCATTTTATTTATGGCTTTTATTGAATTAAAGTTGATTTATCCGTCTGTAAAAACATCGAAGTCTTCTTTACAGATAGCAAAACAGTCTCTATTGTGGTGTGTTCCCGGGTTCCTCAGCCTTGTGTTCCAGCACGTCTTGCGAAAAGGTTTGTGTCACATCTGATTCGTATGCAAAAACTAGTTCAAAACACTGCCTCGGCAAGCAATTTCACGAAATCGATAATCACAGAGTTTTCCTCCTGATTGCGTTGTGATCATAATTATAACAGCATGGATTTGATCCTGAAATTTAAAGACAGACAACTATTGAAACTAAACTCTAGAAGTTGCTTTGTAAATAATCTATGTAGTCGGATTGTTTAGGGGCACATTACTACGAGCGAGTCGTACAAACTGTATTGACCGGCAAACACGCGGAAAAGACATAACTGGACGCATTATAACAGAAAAGATAATTCACTTGGCATGGCCGCGTCGATCTACGGCATCGATCTAGAAAAATCTGCGGTGATCGATCAAATAAAATAACGCCTCAAGTGCGCGGCTACTGTCTCGACTGAACAGTCCCTCAACGGCTCCATGTCTTGTCAATTTCACTGTTAAAAAAAACAAAAAAAAAACCAGTCGTACCCAGTCGCTTTTCACGTGTTTTTGGATATTAGGGTGGATTAAGGGGCGCGCTTCGACCCTTCCCATGACAACTCGCGTGCCTTAATCCACCCTTAATCTAATCTTCTGTCCCCAAAAAAACACGTAAATAGCGACTGGGTACGAGTCTGGTACGGGTGATCATGGTACTTACCGTTCATACCATAAGCAGTTTACTGCACGTTTAACCCCTAGGTAAACAGCAGCCTCTCCTCGCGCCAAGTCTCTCTCTCCTTTCTTGTTTTTGCTCCGCCATTTCTTTCGCGCTGCGCCTCATCTGACTAGACGCCTGAAAGAGGCTAGATTCATTGCACACAGCTTCTCCTTGTTCTCAACGCGAGAGCTTTTTTTATCGAGTTGAACCATTCGAGAAACTAAAGACTAATTCCGTGTGATGTACTCAGCAATTACCCATGTAAACTCCATTGCAATGATAGGGGGTGTAGGATATTTTTGCCACGTAGGAAAAGGCAACAATTTAAAATAGCTGCAATGAAAGTATGTTTGGGATACGGAGATATTTTCTCCATGCCTATTTCTCCCAATGCCTGTCGGTCACTGGCGTGCGCCCCGCATTCCTTGCCATTACAGATTAGATCAAATAAACCAAACGGGAGTGTTGTTGGAGCACGGGATATCGGCTAGTTAGGTTAGTGGTATAATTAAGTGCCTGTAAACAAACTGCGCGGTATATTGCATATTTTGATAAAATTCTGATTGTGGCTTACGGTTCAATAGCTGATAACTATAGACTGTTACGTGAATAGTAAGCAATTTTAGGGAGTGAATATTATTTTCGAATCGTTATTCTGAAAAAAAAAAAAAATTCTACACTAGTAAAAATGTTTCTCCAACACCGTGTGCCTTCTTCGGCTACATGTACTTCGAGCCGGTCACATGACTTTCACCGAAGTGAAGCTGTTTCCCGCCAAAAGTAGACAACATTGCATGTTGGCCGACCACCATATAAATGTCTTTGTTGTGCTAGTATAACAAATCATTTTGTTCCCTTCGATTGTTCACTCTTTGAATCCACGATTTGATTTGAGATTCTACGAAAACAAAATTAACGGTTTTCTTGCGAGACCAGTCATTAAGTGTTAAATAGACTTTAGCAAGTAATAGCAGTTTATTACGGTATAAAAATTTACATACCATTCAACTAATAATATGAAAATAACATTATTCAATACGAAAATATTCCTCCATTATGCCATAAGGAGCAACGAAACTTTCCAGGATTACATTGTAAACCATCTAAACCGTAAGAGAATTGAATATTATGGCAAAGTTCTCACTTAAAACCAAAAAAGAAAAACTTTGTTGTTAATTTATTTAACTGTCTGGGCTCTAACCATCCTGGGGAAGGCAGAACGGATTAAAATACGCAAGGACATAAAATGTCGCTTGGAAGCTTGTCTGTTGAATATACATAAAACTAACCACAAGGTTGAAACGTTACCTTTAACTAGCTTAATTGGTATGGCTGGATATCAGATAAAAAACAGAAAACTTCAGCACTTTCGTTACGCATAATATCTTTCTTAGAAGACTCTTACCTCAGATAACTAAAATCGCGAATTTACTATTCAATATCGTCAACCGTGGAGTTGTTCCTAACGTTTCCATGGTAACTTAACCATTTCAAAATTTCGACGAAAATTATTCAATACACTACAAATGAATTAACATAATGTTCCATTAAATTTGTTTTCACAACTTTCATTTAAAGCTAAAATGAGTTGGCTTTGCAAAACCCATCAGCAAGCTCCTTGTAACTTAACTGTTACTGTTGCTTCACGGCTAATATCGACGAGTTTACATGTCTTCAAGAATAAACTATAGCCGAGCTTTAATAAAACGCGCCAAACCCGTTAAGTTGTTCTGGGTTATGGCATGAAACCTATTAATTCCACCGAAGATCCTCGGAACGAATACGATCATCTTCGGAGATCTTCGACTCATGTCGACAGCTACTTTAGAGAATTAGTATATGACCGAACTTTATTATTTATTCCAAGAAGGGTTGCCGTGGGAAAACCAATGAAATAAGTATAAAGTAGCTTGAACAAAGCTGTTATAAAATTTTCTCAAACGCTCTTCCCGAATAAAATGTGTTAATTGTCTAGCGCCTTTATATTTAATATTATTACTCTGCCTCATCGTCCGTCATTACTTGAACTAAAGATTCCACAGCTTTGTTGACATCTTTTGCCGTTGCAAACAAATGACCAACGGGATCTGCACCTGGATAATGACATAAAATTGCAGCAGTTTAACTACAAAGTCTGAGGAACACAAGTTTAAACTATAATGCTCTCAGGGTGAGATTAGGTGCCTGAAAAAAAAAATTTTTCCAGACAAAAAATACATCTGCAAGACCCGTATTTCCATCGACAAGTTGCCAAATGTTATCTTGCACGTTTAATAACGCAATGCATAACGAGAGTAGAATGATGGGTCTGTTTCCCAATTGCAATAAATAAGAGCAGGAGCCTCGCTAAAAGCCCTCGCAGAAGAATCTGCTTCGTTCCCAAAACTGATATATGCATGAAAAGATAGATATGATCCTTTGCGTTCGAGTATGCTTATAACAGTAATTGAATCATGTAAAATATCACAATGACTCTTCTTACTAAGCTAAAATTATTACAATGTGCAAGTTACGGGTTAAGAAATTGGTAGTATATCATGATGCAGTGCACTTGGTAACTGGTGCAGGTGGACACAGAGAAGAAAATAGTGTTGTGTGACAGTGCTCTATTAAATTAGTTGGTCACGTAACATTTTTTTCCCACGAAGAGCGTTGCGTGACAAACCCAACAATGCTCGAAAAAGATGCACAACTTAGAGAAGATAGAGTACAACATGACGATTTCTCATAAAGAAAACGAGGAAATTGCATGCTGCAACTTGGGATGCAATGATTTTCCAGGAAAAAAAAAAACAGCAATGGCAGTTTACAAAGCACTGCTGACAAAAACGTTGTCCTCGACATTGCAAATCAGATTAAGAGGCCAATTGGTGTGTGTTACGGAAAGTCTGAGACTGGTTTAAGTTTGGTAGCATAACATTTCTTACCAGTCAACAGTCATGTAGTGTTAGATTCCACTGGTTAGGCCTCAGCAGACACTACACAAGAGTTAACAGCATTAGTCACTGACAAACAAACATCAAACAACAAACAAAAACACGTTTTACCGTGCCTCCTCACTCACTTTTCTGATCCGGAGGGAAGGATGAGCTGATCTGACTCATGACTTCTTTCAAAGCAGGATCTTCATTTCCTTTGCTGGAAATTCCGTTGGTAACCGGGCCTGGGGCTATGGGGCTTGTTCCACCGGGCTCCGATTCGGAATCACTATCGTTCCCGCGGGATTTTCCAGATCGCGCGGACTTGCCGGGGGAATAGGGCCCGTCTCCTAGCGAGCTGATCGAGGAAGACGGCGTGGTACGTTCCGAGGACTGGGCTCCGCTCTGTTTGTCTTGGCCGGGCTGCAGTGAAAACGAAAGATGAAATGCATGTGAGATAAGAAGAACAGCAAAGTATCGAAATACCAATTACTAGTTGTCCAGTGTACTATTAATAGGGATCTCCTGAGCTCTTATACAATGGCAGAAAACAATGCTTCAAAGAAATGCCCTGTTGCGACATTTTTGTTTTTTTTTTTCTGATTTGCAATAGACACATGACATTTCCGTTTATCAGTCGTGCAATCTCATTCCATCCTGGCCACCTTGATTCACGCTTTCTTCCCTAAGAATTATGCTTAGATGAGGAACTAACTTTTCTCCATCAACTTGAGTCCATGTTTTTAGACCCCGCGTCATTTTCGGAGATTCAAAGAACCAAAACATAAGTTAGATCCACTGAAAAACGATTGCACCGCAGATTTAGGGTATATCTAAACGCCCCCGCTTGCTGACAACGCCATTACTAAATGTCTTTAGGGTCTAACATAGATGTAGCATTCAACACAAGATTCTCCATAGTTTAAGTCTGCATACGAGCCAAGTGGCCCATCAGGCAGGCGCTTATCTCCGGTTTCTGTAGCATCAAGCGACTAGGATTATTTCTACTCCCCCCCCTGGATGGGATGCTAGTTCGTCACAGGGTTACCCCCAACATTAAATTCACCGATACCCATTTATACACGTGGGTGGAGAAAGACACTGTGAGAGTAAAGCGTCTTGCCCAAGAACACAACACATTGTTGCCAGCCAGGGTTCGAACCCGGACCGCTCGATCTGGAGGCGAGCGGTCTAACCATGAGGCCAGCACGCCTCTCGCAAGATTCCCCAAACCCACATTTAAGGCCAGAGTCACAATCATATACAGAACTAACACTGTACCTGATCGAGCAGTTGTCTGAGACGTTGTAGCTGCGCCTCCAGTTGTCTGTTATGATCTTCTAATACTTGCATCCTAGCCTCCAGTCGACCTTTATGCTGACGCAGCAGTTTAGCTTCTGCCAGCAGTTCGGAGTCTCGATTCTGTGGCCCTCCCGGAGAGGTCTCCCCGTCAGAGGGAGGGACAGACTGGTCTCTAATGGATTTGAGACGTTCGTATTCCTCTTGGAGGTCCCTGAGGAAAGCAAAGTAAGTGGTAATGAAACGTTGATCTCTGGCTGGATATTTTGATTGTTACCAACTTAAAATGGCGATAGTTAAGCTGTGCATTTTACTCAAAGAATAAAGCCCACCTATTTTCTTCCTCCAGTTTGAGAAGTTCAGCTTCTAAATCCTCTTTTTCTACCGCATCCAGTGCCATCACAATTTGGGTCGGGCTTTTAGGCTAAAGAAGAAAGAAAGAAAAACGCACTTAGCTAAAACAAACTCTTAAGTTGCCGATAAATAAATCACTGTTGGCATCAGACAAAACTCAAAGCAATACACTCACTGAGAAGCTTACCGCTTCCGTTGTATCGCTCTTCAGGCTGCAAAGGGAAAAAGAAAACGACCATTATTGCCTTGGTGAAATTCGCAACAGTGTAGTGAGTGTAGCTAGGCAGAAATTCACTCAGAAACAAAAGACAGACGATATGAGTGCTGGAATGGGCGAAGCTGAAAGCTGAGATGAACTACAATTTTGAGTAAGTGAGAGAAATGGTAGATACCTTTGACAGTATTGCGCTATAAGCTGATGCTCTTCGTCCCTGCAAAATACAACACACCAAGGTTACAATAAATGCCAATGTATGGATGAAGCAAAAATTTTAGCAGCGATCAAAAGGAACAACGCTTTTCTTGCCGCAAGACGGCCAGTCGAGACACATCATCGCCTCACAGAAGGCACGTAAGAGCCAGAACACCATGTAACAATTGAAAAAGGAAAGGAAAAGAAATGTCAGCACATCCACACGGTAAGCAAAAAAATTAGGAGCTAAAATGTGCATTTGAGTGAGATGACAAAAAATCAAAACTCCATGGTTATCAGCAAGTACTAGTTTAGAGGTGATAAGACTTACAACTCATGTGGATTGTATTTTCCTCCTTCTGATTCTGCTTCGGCCAACCTTCAAACACACAAGACAAGAAAAATACACTTTCAGTTATGTCTATTATGTTCTACACGCGCACGAACAAATCCAAAGCTGGAGAACTGAACACACAGACTTTCTTTGATAAACAACATCCTTCAACTGACGATTTTCTTTATTCTCTTAACAGACTGCTGGACAATGCACTAATATTGTACATGTTGATTATATCACTCACCTGTGAGCGAACATCCCCAGTCGGTTGTGTACTTCGTTATTCACATTTTGCTGAGGGGATGGCATGGGTGGTCTGCAACAAACAACGAGAATACAAGTTAAAATGATACACACCATAACAAAGAACGGTTTGGTTCCACTTAACACAAAGAGAACACACTTAACGGGGTTGCTAAGCAACAAGACAAATCTCCATGGCGACAAACTCACCTAACAATAGGTTGAATGCGGTGACCTAGCTAATTTTGATTGGTAACAAATTTATTTTGTACACTCAGAGTATTTGCCAAAACAGTATTTCAACCTCTGTACTTACGTCTCAAGATTTCCTCCTTCCATCACAGTCTGAATCGGCAGATAACCAAGTTTTCGTGGCGGTTTATTCTTGTAACGCCTTTTCTTGAATTTGTTTCGAACCATGGCTAAGAAGTCCAGCACATCCTCACCAGACGTGGTCTTAAAAAAGTAACAGAAACATTCACGATTAGCCTACAAATTCTCCATACTGGCGGCCGTCACACATTTGCTATGCAGGGAGAATTTAGAAAATTACGTCGCGAGGTAATCTCGGTGATGACTTGTCGTAACCAACAATTATTGCACAACAGATACAGAGATACCTTTAGAGATACGTTTAGATCATTTGTCTTTTCAGAAATCTTTCACCGGTAAAGTGAACGCGACGAGAGGGTTGGCAGATTGAAAAAAAAGTTTTCACAGTTGACTCACGACCTGTAGTACGTGATCTACAAAACACTCAGTTTAGATGTCAATCAACTTGGAGAGCCGCCATCACTTACCGACAAACAGTACTGGTGCATTGGATGAGTGAGACGGTGCTCATGGGAGACTCGGCCCGACCAGAAACAACTCTGAAGAGAAATGACAAAATGAACAGTTACAACTCGAGTGTGAATTCTTTGGTCGCAAATAATTCCTTAACTTATTTAATGGTTAAATCCAAAAATGATGCAATATCATGTAACGTACCTGGCATAAATCGTAGTTGAAACATTTCAGACACCGGAATCTACGTTAAACAAGAACTGAAATTAGCAACTTTAATTTACTCTTCATTTATGCGAAGCAGTAGGCAATAAGAAACACAAGAAAATGATAATAACAAAGAAATACACAGACAAAAAGAGTACCACAAACCTGAAGCCGACAATAGGATACTCTTTACAAATGCTACATTTGGCTTTGTGTTTCACTGTGAGAAAAAAAGATATAAAAAGCACCGGTAAATTACTTAAATAAAAAAAGAACCACCGTTCAACTTTTCCGGAGACGAAACGAAGAGCCTGTACTGATTGCATGGAAGTGGGGAAAATCGAAAGTTAATGTGACTTGAAATTTCCCCATTTTCGTCTTGAATAAGTCAAATAGCTGACACCGAATCCACACACATGGCAAAATAGGGTTTGCAAGACAAAGCGCCCAATCGTGTCTTAGCAAATTAAAAAAATGCCAATCTACAAAATCGCATCATAAACCCAGCCAACATTGACAAACTATTAAAATCACTACTGATTGTATTTTCCGGCAATTTTTGCTCAATTTTATTTCATCTCATCAAATGTTATATTCTCGTCACCTCAGAATTAAAATTTGTGTTCTTGACACACTCTTGTTAACGTTAGAAACAGCGTTAATAAAACTTCAAAGACGTTTCGACCAAACAACTTCGGCCTTCATCGGTTTTTTAAAAAGCCAACTGAGTGACGGCTTTCTAACGGTTCACAGATATGTGCGTGCTACGCCAGCAAAAACATAACGAACGACCGCTGCGCGTGATTACGCAAGGGATTTGTACACGTCCGGGATATCAATATGTTTGCTTCCCGCGTTTTTGTCTCTCCGCGAATACCAAGCCTCGAGAAAAAGTCTCTCGTAAAAATTACTAGCCTTGTCTTCAATTGTCGCATGGTCGAAGTCACCTATTTGGTGTTTAATGCATAAAAACGGTAATGAGAGATCACATATTAATCAGTAAATTCACGTGACTTACCAGCCTCAGACGCGGCGAGTCTGTGAAGAGTAGGAAGCCAGACAATTGATTGAGGTTCAACTGAGAGCCAAGACATGAACTGCGCGCAGTCAATAGTTTGCTTGGCACCCGCCTGTTGAAGAAAGACAGTAAAAATGTGAATTACACTAAATGTGTTACGTCCATTACTTTGTTATACATCACTCTAGGCCGAGCCAAGTGTATATTTGAAAGCGTATACAACGATAAACTCTTCGTCAACAACAAGTTGTAAAATCTTTAGAGAAAACAGACGATTGCAATCATAATTTCTGACGTCTTTTACGTGGTCTTTGACGTGGTCCTTTTTCTCTCTTATTCTATCGTTTAGCTAACTTAGATAATGCTGTTAAAGTAATAGTAGCTCCCCTAGAATAGCTTTGCTAGCCACGAGCTACTAAGGCTTGTATTCCAATTATATAGTTACTGTTACTGTTACCGTAGTTCCTTGCTTACCTTATTGAAACAGCTTCTTACACTCGGCTCAATATTGCTTCCACCAAAAGCCGCGATTTCTCCCAGCTGTCGAGGAATCTACAAGACAGATGGTGAGATTCAGGCTGACGCTACAGTGTACAAGAGAGGCACTGTAAAGAAATTCATAGATGGTAGATGTTATCAGTGCCGGGACTTGAGCTCAGCTTCACCCCACATGAGCACAGCAGGAGTCCTGCTATTCCCCTGAATGAGATGCTAGTCCATTACGTTTGCCCTCCCCTCCCCCAACATTTTCTCAGGTTTCCCCAATAGTTTGAAGGTAGAGGGTGGGGAAGGGCACTCATCGCCCAACAAGAGGACGAAGCCACCAAGGGCCACCACGCCTCCTACTCCTATGCCACCACGCCTCCTACTCCTATGCCACCACGCCTCCTACTCCTATGCCACCACGCCTCCTAATAAACTACACACTCTGGAATTCATTTACAGTAAACTAGTGTTGACTGAGAGTCGTGAAGCACATTTGTTTACCTGTAGGGAATCGTGTAATAGCAAACCAAGTTGTTTGTGGTCCATAAGGCTATTTTCATCCGTCACTAAACGGTACATATCTACAGAACAAAATATCAACAAGCCTGTTGTTTTAGAGCGACCAGGAAAGCAGCACAACTACTTCAAACAACAAGTAAGAGAATACATAAATGCGCAGTACTTACATTTGTATTTGTCCTCCAGATGAGCTCTAGCCATTGTAACAAGACCAATTTTGAACGAGAGTACACGGATCTTTCCTACTCGGCCGCTGAAAGAACAAGACAATGTTCAACTTTGCATGCAACCTCTATGAACTACAAGGGTTTGAAGCCGAGCAGAAAGCAAGAGTGAAACAGAACTAGATCAACATGATACTTCATTGTCAAGGTCGAGCTTAAGCGTGAAGTTATTAACCTTAGGGTCCAAAAATTGGACTCTGAAATACATTACCAGACTTGTCTCCTACCCCATAAATTTATCTTTTACCCTCGCAGTTTTGACGGAAAGATTTCAAAGACTTGCCCAATAGAAATGTTCACTGTGGGATGAGATAACGAGGAATTTTACACTTGATTAGCCTGCGAACGCTGCCGTTAAGGACACCTCGCGCGTTAGGCTCCTACCTAAGCCGGCGAGCAGGTTGACGTCTGCTAAACACGTCAAGCACACCATTTTCTTGTTCAATAAACCGACGATGCGTTAACATTAATACCAGTGTTAACTTCTTACCTGTCATAGACGTTCAGGAGCCAGTTAAGGGTCAGATCCACACTAAACTCGTTACTTATCATAGTATAATCCGCGGGCACCTCAATGTTCTCGTAGATAGTCGTCAGCACCTTCACCATCTCCGGAACACCGATTAACATGTCGTTAGAAGCGTTTTTAAGATCATGCTGGTCTAATGCTGAAACGACGTTGGTCAGAGTCACAAGATCCACTGTTGATGAAATCGAATATTTTGGTCATGGTTTTTGTTTAAAAACAAAACTAAAAATCTCGCAAGATTCAAATTCTGCAAGCTACTGGATTTAATCGTGGTTCTACTCCACTCAGCTAGTAGCCCGGAATAAACTGAGGCGTAAATATAAAATAAACGACAAAGTTCAATGGGATTAACCGTAGAGATAACAACAAATGGCATTAAATTGTCAACTTACAGCTAGAAGCCTTTTGGATGCAACGTAGTTTCATGGCTGTTCTGTAAGCGCTGTACTTGATGTCATTCAGTTCGGCTACAAGACAGACAATTAAAAAATGTGAACAAAACGATTCTACGCATGTAACTATCTGACAGGTTTACCTAGGTAAACTGTTAGCAAGTCAAGTTTCCCTAGGTAAACGTCTCTAGTGTGACCACAGCTAATGCTACAGTCATGAATTGACAAAGCTATACATTGACTAAACACTTTACTGTTATCTTTGATTCAATATAAGACGTGGTCTTCGACTCTTCGACTCACCGATTTGATGGTAAAGTTCTGTCATCTTTGGATGGTCCCACTGTGTTGTTTCCGTCTTGTGACTGTAAAACAGGACAAGATACGAAAGATGTGGGGAATGAAACTTACCAAAAAGGGTTTTTTTTCCAAATTCATTTGTCAGTTTTCCGACAACCACAAAACAAAGACATCCCTTTACAGAGATTTGAGAGGTTACAAAAGCAGACAAAAGCCTCAATAACGGTCAATAATTGAGACAAACAAAAACAAAAACAAGGACATAAACAAGCCAGAAGAAGTAGCGACACTTACTTGATGTAATAAGGAACCTTGTTTAACGCTACTGCTCGTTCCCAGGGCGGTTCGACACTCGCTGTTGAAGAAAATAAAGAAGTTTGCTTGTTTGCAATTACAGCTCTTAAAACAAAAGTAACTTGTAACACAGAGGATCATTTGAACTGTCTTCAGTTGGTTTTTGTCTATCGCTAGAACACTTACGTCTTGTTGAAATACTAAAGAAATTACTTCCAAAAGGAGTACCCTGGTACTAGTTATCTTCGATCCATTTTAGCTGTTATCGCGAGATCATTCAAAAAACAACGACAACAGCCACAACGAGAATTTCATCAGTGGGTCTTTGCACACAGTGAAACCTGTATTAAGCGAACACCCTCGGGACCCTCACTAGTGTCCGCTTAATTCAGGGTGTCCGCTCTAAGCAGGTTCTACTTAACTTTGAAACGATATCGTTGAACAATGGTTAAGGAGTCTGAGCTGAAGTTTTAGAAGTAGAAGTTTTAGAAGTAGAAAGCCCTTAAAGTGTCCGCTTATTGTAGGTTTTGTGCAACAAAATGGCTTAATATCGGTGTCCGTTGAAGGCAGGTTTATTTTACAGTAAATGTAGGAGGAACATTTTGGGACTCAAGCTAGTGTCCACTCAAAAGAGGGTGTCCGCTTAATATGGGGTCCGCTTAATACAGGTTTCACTGTACTCAGCTGATACCGTTCTCTGCAAAACAAAGACCTTAGCTCTAGTCGTTTACTAACCCTGTAGTCCTTGTATCGAGGACATGTCAATACTAGAGTAAGCCTCTTGCATGGCGTGTTGCCTCTGCAACAGTTGAATTTGCAACTGTTTCCATCGCCGGTACAACTGGTCAATCTGGTTTTGTAGGGCTGGCGAAAGAGACACGCCCTTTCGTCTGAGCTCGCCCTCTGTACTACTGAGAGTCTCGAACATGTTCTGCAGAGACGCGATTCGTTCCTGAAGATTCTGCAACACAACAAAAATCAATTTAGTCAACTTACCGGACACAGAAACGTAACGTAACTCGTAACAAATTTAACGTAATCAAAGATGATTTGAATCATTTGCAATTGGAAGACGTAGTTTCCCCTTTTGAAAGTTGATGTAAGAGTTAGAGCGTTCAAGCTTTCAAACAGGAGTTCTCACAGCAGTGCACAAAAATAATAATTATACGCTGCGTTATTACTCCGTGATTGTCACACAATGCTCCTTTACATTAACGGCAGCCCTGTTGCGTGACTCCCAAATAACGGTTACCAAGGAGACTTCAAAGAGGGATAGAGACAACCAAACAAGAGATCACGATGCATTATAAGAACCGTAGCTGTCGTTACCTTGAGATCATCCATCTGTTCTGACAAGGAATCGATGACGAGATCTTGTACTGGCGTCCAGGTCGATTTGACTTGCTCGGCTTCAGTTAACCGCGCGTCTATCTCCTCCATCTGACCCTGGAAAAGCTGCAACTTCTGTTCAAAAAGAAACGCAGATCACAGGAATTTTAGGAAAGCATTGGATAACATTAAATCGGCGTTCTTTCATATAACATCGCTCTCTGTTTACTTGGCACGACAAGAGTGCGAAATCCTTTAGTTTAAAACAAAGTCGATATCCCGGTAGAAGAAAAATGCAACAGTAATTACCTAATATATGCTCTACTCTTACAGGTCACTTTTCAAGCAGTATTCGCGTCCACAAATGTCACGTCCAAATCGTCACATTGAGCAGGGTGTGACAAAAAAAAAAAAAAAAAAAAAAAAAAAACAAAAAACCAAACGAAAAAAAAAAAAAAAAAAAAAAAAAAAAAAAAAAAAAACACAAAAAAAAAAACAAA
>Ga0126339_10000833_pt1 | contig 18947 bp, 17 predicted proteins | sample OrbTmetagenome_2_FD_92532 | JGI IMG/M metagenome (GOLD analysis project Ga0126339, IMG submission 92532) | Coral microbial communities from Petempiche,Puerto Morelos, Mexico - Orbicella T R C metagenome | ecosystem: Host-associated > Invertebrates > Cnidaria > Coral | place: Petempiche,Puerto...
CATTGATGACTATTGATGGTGGTCGCTGGCTGCCTCATTCTGTTACAGATGCATGCAGTCAATTTTACAATAGGTAATGCCATATTCCTTAGAAACCTAAATTATCGACGCAAACAATGTTGATTCTCTCCACACTTTATCGGAGACGAGGACAATGGCACGATCGAAGACCCGGACGATTCTGGATAAGACCAGAATAAATGCCTGGTGGGGAGAACGTGATGGGCAACAGTAGCATGGTCAGCGAGTGGAAAGAAAACTTCAGATTGCTTCAATCCTGAACTACCCCTAGCCGTCTTTTTTTTAGCGGTATTAGAGACTCTTCGTTTAGGTGGTTTTAGGTCCTCTATCGACCTCTATTACATGGAAAGGATCTACAGGGTATATGTAAAGGACGAAGCAGTGAACTAAAAACCAACTAAATAGCGATAGAAAATGGGTTCTACTGAACTTGCTTGGAGTGTCTGCCGTGTTTTGTGAAACGTAAAATGGCTAAGTCTCGTGGTCACGTTGCCCGACAAGTCGCTCGACATTCCTGGAGAGTTTGCTCGAAAGTCGTCAAAAAGTTGCTCAAGAAATCCACAAGGCTGCTTCTTTTTTAAGGAGTTTCTCTTTTTGGTATCTGCTGTTTAGTTAGAACACGAATGTGAGCTCTATAAGCGTTTTGTGTTTATAGGCATTTATTGCATAAACCTGAGAGGGCAATACAGTGTTTACCCTGTCGATTAGTAATATTGTAATGTTTCTTTCTAAATAAGCCAAAAGTCGATATTAAGTGAAACATTTCTCAATCGAATGTATGTCCGGCAAGCTTTGAAAATCTTCCTTCGTTCGGAACATTTCATTGCCCTTCAGGAGAAATTGCAAGAAGTTGCTCGTGGAGAGAAAAATTCCTCGAAATATGAGAAGTTGCCAAAAACTTGCCTAGTAGCTTGTGGGCAGCCTTAACTGAAATTACTGCGCGGATATTGCCTAGTTCTTAAGCCTCGATATTTCCTCGCGGTCAAACGGTTTCAGATTCACGTGATCTAAGCGAATAATTGACCGTTCGTCTCGGTTACGTTACTGAAATGAATTGACCATGATGGCCTGGCAGGAAGCCGGAAAGTTTTTGGTCAAGAGTACCCTTAGTTGTACATCATGTCTTGATCTGACTGATTTTCAAATATCTTAGGCCAGGGATATGAAAAGAATTTCGACTTTCTACAGAATGAACCCCAGCTCTGTCACTAACCACAGCCAATCAAACGGAGTAAAGCTTCCAGCCCATTTCCTTTCGACCTTTCATCCCACTAAGGCTCATTGCTGACCGGATGTTAAAGAGGTTAGCCCCTTTCTGCATGATCGTGCTCGTATCTTATTTCGTACTCTTTTATCACGTATACTGTTATCGTGAGAAAAGGTTCTTAATCTTAGTTTTAATAATATAGCTCCTGTAGTATTGATATTTATTCCGGTGAAAGAGAAGTAAGACATATTTGCGGTTTACGCAACAGTAACATGCAAATTTACTTTACTAAGGCATTGTCTTCAAATGAAAGGTTGGGCAGTTTCAGTGACTGATTAGCCGGTCGATTGAATTGTTGCTAATATTACAATATTCTCCCAAGGTTTTTCTACTGGTTCTCCTGCTGTCAATTCGAACTCGAGAGAGAACCTGCATAAAAACCGGATACAACAGGGATGATGCACGACTTCCTCTCTAACCATTGATTTTCAAATTTATTAAAATGAAAAAAAAATCTACGGATCGATCAAAACGATATTGCTAGACGAATTGTCATGGCTATATTTCTCGTCGAAAGGTCACGGCAAACCTTGATTAATTATAGTCTTATGACTCTATGGTTCACTAATCGTATTGTAAATGATGAGAGCAAGAATAGACGAACACTGTCAAAGACGAGCCAGGGGCTGAGTTGCTAAAACATCCAAGTACTGCAAGGTTAAATTAATGGACTCCATGCATTTAAGAGGAAACTAAGAAGCTAGCCTTTCGATAACTTGGTATATTTATACAACAACAGATTATATGTTTTCATATTTGTTCCTCTTCATCGTCACTTCTCTTCAAGCATCGCCTTGAGTACCCGTCTTCTAGCAGAGAGTGGATACTCAATAAAGCGATCTTTGCTGACGTCGTTGTTTACATTCTCGCTTATTAACATACTACTGGCATCATACTTGGACACGAATTGACTCCAAACATTACAAGGGCTTGTGAAACTTAGTAACTGGTTAAGTTTGTTGCTCCTTGGGTGTGATATTGGAGAAGAAATTGGCTTTCTAAAATGAAAAATTTCTGGGTGGCAAACGCGTTTATGACTCATACTTTCATAGTGTAATTTTGAGTTTTTAAACCCGCGTCGCACGAAAATTATTAAAATGCATCGTGTTTAAATTCCTTGGGACAGCTAATCTTGATGTGCAACTTCGATATTCAGAACTATAGGTTTTTTTGCTTGATCAGAAACTGAATCGCTTATAATAGCTAGTAATCAAAACGCTTCCGTGTACTTGAAGGCGTCAAATCTAACGCTGATTACCGTAAAATTTTATCCCCTTCCGAGAAATTCCCCTTCTGTTAAACCTCGGGAAAAATTGTACCAATCAACTGTGTCAACACAACTAAGATTGTAAACTTAACAGCCCTTTTTGATTGTTCAGAAGTTCAACACACGTGGCGTTTTGTCGATCACGGTAACTGATTAAACACGAATTGAGTAGTATGCTGACTGTCACTAGGGTGACTGAGTGACTGTATTCTAAACGATGAGAAATATAAAAAGACACCGTTCGCAACCGAAACAAAGACGAACCGAAGCTGAGTTATTGAATCAAATTAGTAAATCAAACATTAGTTGTAAAAAAAGCAATAGCCCTAACCTTTAAGAAATATTTCACTGCAGCAATCTGTCACAAAGGAAGAGCAATGATTCACCCTATCAGCCAAGTTGTCTTAAATAAGTTCAAATAATTTCCAAATTATCTCAAATAATCACATCCTAGTCCTAAGGAATGAAGGAAACGCAGTAAACATGGTTTGATTTGGCAGTTCAGTTTAGCCGGAAGAGCATTTGTTCATCCGGCTTCGTGCGACAAGGAAGTAAAACTGTGCACTGGACGAATTAAGATATCCACCCGGGCGTCATCTAAAGTTTCAGTGAAATTATTTTGCCTGGAACCTTTGGACTGCTTTTTTTGTAACATTACGTTAACGTTGTTGTCATGGTATGAGCACGCATCTGACCCAAATTTACGATGATCGTATTGCTTCCTGGTTTTCACTGATCGTTCAGTTCCGCTAACGCCTAGGCTTGTACCAAAAGGCATGTAACGAGAAAACAGCGGAATGAAGAATCTCGCCTGCAGTTTGCTCACTGAATCCCTTGAAGTAAAGATTAAAACAGCTTCATTTCGTTTGTTCCTAGAATTTATATTTTCCTTAAAAACGTGTCCAAGATTTGGAGTTGGGGGGGCTGCAAATGTCAGTTTTCAGTCATTTTTTCCCAGTTGTTACTTGCAAGTTTAATAGCACCTACGATCGCGTACCAAGATAAACTAGAAGAACAGAGAGTTTTTTTGAAGATTTATGGTGAGCATCTGCCCCCCAAGTGGTGAGAAATGTCCCATTTCAGTGGTCTCGATTTTAGGACTTGAAGTTACCTGTGTACTTAAATCCGGTGCGAATATAGCAATTGAATTATTTCCCAAATAGAACCGCGAATAGCTTCATACTCTTCATAGTCCATGGGCCAGGACAACTAAATTTCGAATTTCTTACCAGTCTTAAGGACAAAGGCTATAATACCTTTTTAGAAACCTTGTTCACTCTACTTTATCTTCATGTATGATAGCGACGCTAACGATGTAGCTTTCACTTGAGAATCACGTGGTCAAATAACCTCACTGATATTGTTAAATGAACACCAAGCTTCATTTCTTAAAAAGTTTCTCCGTATTCCTTTTCTTGATTTTTTTTGGTTTCTCTTTACGACCTTCTAACAAGAATTGTTCACAGTTTAGTCGTATTTTTGCCAAGAACAAACTAACCACGCTTCTTTAGAATTTTAATGTTAAACCTGAGGCGCATTTGAGTGAAAAGACACTTCTGTGGAAGCCATACTTCTTTGATTACATTGGTACAGATACAGAATAAATAAATATAAATCTCTTGTCTTCTAACATGACGTAGCAGCAGAATATACCTCCTCAAAATCGCAGTTATACTGGTAAGGGGATTCTAGGTACGGTCATGTCTTTGATCACTACAAGATCCGGATTTAGTTTTTTTTCGATTGTAGTATATGTGTTTACTTGTCTTCCTCGTCATCTGTGTCAGTGATAGCCTCAACTGGGTTCTCATGTCGATTGTCACAGTCTTTTAATGTTCACAAATCCGGCATTGTAAAACATTTGAAAGACAAGCGCAGTTTGGCAGCTGGCAGCGCCTCTTACGTATACAGCGGCACGATAACAACTCAAACACTGCCTCGGGCGCTGGCTCTCCACTCATCCAGTTAACTATCTTCCTCGAGACTCCACCCATGTCCAGCTTGTGAGGGTATCTGTGTGTGGCTCTGGAGACTCCGGCGCCAGATCGCAGCCTGGTAGTTGGCTCTTTCAAGGTGCTTGCGTAGAGTGTCGACACATGGTGGCAACTGGTTAGAGTCAAGGTCCCCATCCTTGGCGCAGAAGAGGCGGTACCGCAAGTCATTGACATCTTTCGTTCCGGGATTTGAGCTGTACATGAAATAGGTGAACTCTTGAAGAGGTGGAAAGAGCTTATCTGACACATCCCAATCTGTACCCACCAGCTGGAAGAGCTCTCTGAATCTCACGTATCGCTTCGTCAACCTCAACGCAGACATTTTGCCTTTTCCAGAAAAGGCACTTACAGGGTCACAACCAGCAAAGGCGTGTAGTTCAGGAAGACATCTATAGACCTCTGAACCATGGTGCTGGACAACATACGTGATGTCAATATACCGCGTTCTGACCTGTGTTCCGCACTTAAATATACACTGAGGAAGGAACGAAACTCTTGAAAGCAAGGGCTAGCAAGAACACATCGGCATCATCAGATGAAATCATAACTGTAGGAAATCCATTTCGTCCTGCATGATACGCGTGTTGATTCAAGCTCTCCGAACAGTTCTGATCCATCTGATGTTATTTTATCGCACTCTTCCGCTACTGTGGCGTGCAGCTTCTTCCGTGCAAGCTTGATACTATAGCATTCTTTCCGTCATTCGTTAACAATAAAGTGAATCAGTCGCTGTTTGTTCTCTGTGTTGGACAAAAACAGCCTCCACTTCTGTACACGTTAGTCAGGACGAATACTCCTGTATGTATTACCCATCTCGGCTCCTCTCTTCTCTCTTTTCAAGTTCTTTATCAATATTTCTCGATAATGATCAAATACAGCATTGATCCTGGTGCTGCTACCTCCTTCACGAAAAGCCATGGCCAACAGCATCTCTGTAATTTCTTTGAACGTTTTTTGATTTCCTTTTAGCCTTTGAACCATTGTCATACCATCAATAATGCAAGCCGACTGGTAGAAGACTTTCAACCACCGGAGCATCTTTTTGCAACTCTTTGGCTAATGAGGATTTCGCTGTTTTCTTTAGAGAGCCATCAGGAGCCGCCAGAGACCAAGGTAGCGGACAAAGAGGATGGGAGAGCATTTCTTTTATGATGAGTTGCCATGCCTCTGCAAAAACAATCATCTGTGCGAACAGTGCACGGTCCGCATTAAGAACAATCTCTTTAGCAGTTCGTTTTCGGAGCTCCAATTTCTTGTTCATGTGTTTGAAGGTCTTCAGCATTGCTTTGGACATCGAATCGTGAAAGCTTACTTTCGGGGGATTAGCCTCCAGCCTTTCCTTGTTAAAACTTTGGAATGCTCTATCGCCCAGCAACATCCTCAGAAGCCATCTTACCTGTGGTCAAGCAGATAAGGTCTTGCATGTCGCTCTGAGAAGGGTTCAGCCAGCCGTCCAGTGTTGTCAGTAAGGATTGTACATTAGCTTCATATCTTGCAATTCTACTCTTTTGAAGGTCATTGTGATGACGGCTTGATTTGCTCAAGTGAAGCATGTCCTTCAAATTCCTCATAAAAAATACTTCTATATTCAGCAACCAAGCGATATTTATTGATCGCTTTGGGCTTCAGGCTAAAGCCCTTGGTGCCACCAGGGCTTTGTGTGTCCTTGTTCACTGTCTCCTTACATGCTTGGTCGACAGGAATCTTATCGAATGGATTGTCCTCTCTTAATTGAACAGCAAACCCAACAGACTTCAAATATGTGAAAATGCCTGGATGTTCATCTTCCAGGTGAGACATTTTCGACAGAAATGACAAGAGGTACCTGGTGTAATTTATGTTGTTGTAGGCAAAGCACCACGGTATGAGGTTTCTGATGGATGAAAGGTGAAGATCCCAGTCACCCTCTCTTGACACTCTTATCATTGCCAGCAGAATATCGACCAAATCAAGACTGGACACCCAGAAATCTGACAGCTTACCATTCTCGCACCGAGCTAGTGAATGACATGTATCTTTCAAACAGCTCGGCGTCCTCAGCGCAAAAGTTTTCGCAAAGTTTCCTCTTGAACTCAGCTTCGCAAACGTTATGACGCAAGCTCTTAAGACCAGAAAACATCTACTAAAGACGTCTTCTTATCGTGCTTCTCTGCTACCCACTTTCGGAATTCAGACCACACCGGTCTCATCAGGGTCTCGTACACAAGCTTGTGCAGCCGCACGGCACGGTTGTATTTCCGTCCTTCCGGCACTCCCGACACTGAACCCTTTGCAATTACTTGGGACTCTACACATAGGTCTCTCAAACGAGCATCCTGGAACCTCTTTCTAATTATTCCAAGCAAAGTGCAGATGGTATAAAACCTTCCCATTCTGACAATGATATATCTACATTGCTCGCCTTATTGGTTACCCATGATGTATAGCAAATCAAGCATATCATTAAACTATTAAAGTGGTGTTAAGAGGCCCGTTTTTGAACTGAACATTGCCAAAGTATTGAAAAATAATATATTCTGTTTGCTTTTCTTCCTGTCTATCAAACGCCTCAAAATTTCTGCATATTTTAGATACTTTTATTTTAGAGCCTCGTTTTCACACCGGAGGGTAATTTTTGAGATTTTTAACTATAAAATTAAATCTCTTAAGCTACAAATTGCAGATGGCTATTATAATTTTTTTCAACACTTTGATTCATTTTTCAAAATGAGACTACTCATAATTTGTCCCTAAAACTGGTAAGAAAATTTATTCTTGCCCATGGACTATCATATTAGTAAGGCTTTGATTGCTCTGCGTTTGTATCTTTTTAGCATCGAATTATTTCGCATCTGGACAGTCACGTTTCTCATTTTGGTAATAATGTTAGGCTATTCCTGCTGGATGAATCAGTGTCATATACAACTTTCTCTTGAAAGCTAGAGTGGACATGGAACGACTAATATAGATGGATTCAAAATGATTGTTTCAACGATATTATCTGAAATTAGGAACTCTCACTTAGCTATTTACAGTCGAATTCCACTGTACACTGACGCAATAAGATCTATACAGGCGTCATGTGAAGTGTCAGTCACTACATCTCCTGAAGCCTTTGGTCTGTGGGTTCTGTAACACGATCTTGTTGTCATGGCATTATCACATAACTGATCCAAATTAATGTCGATCGTTTTACTTCCGGGTTTTGATTGATCGCTTCACTTCCGCTGACGCAAACAGCCTGATAACTAAAGGCAAGTAACAAGAAAAAGGTGCAAAGTAGAATTTCGCCTGTAATTGTCCTACGTAATCCCTTGAAGTGTGTGTAAACACAGTTGCAGTGGAACCTCGTTAATCTGGCCACCAACGGGCAACAAAAATCTGGCCGTATTAACTGGGTGGCCGTGTTAGAGGGGTTCTTTAAGATTACGTTTACACTAGAGGACGAATCCGGAACGTTTTAGTATCTGATTGGTTTTGCCGTTCACACGCAAGTGGACGACTCCCGGCTTGGGATCCCTACCCGGCTTGGTTATGTCTCACGAAATTTTGAATCCGGAATTTAAAGTGGGAACTTTTAATCCGAAAACGTTTGAATCCGGAGAGTTTTGTCGTGTAAACGATTTTCTCTCGAATTCGGATAGTTTTTCCGCCTGCTATATTTTGAGTTTGCGCTAGAGCCAAAATGGCGGATGTAGTAATGTAGTCACAGTCGAAATCACATAGGTTACTAGTGAAGGCGGTCGCTGGCTGCCTTATCCTGTTGCAGGTCCAGGCAGTCACTTTTATAATGCATGGGTAATGCCATATTCCTTAGAAACCAAAATAAACCACGCAAACAATGTTGACGCTCTTCACACTTGACGATGACGACGACGACGGTACGATCAAAGACCTCAACGGTTCTGGATAAGACCAGAATAAATTTCTGGTGGGACAACATGATGGAGGACAGTAGCATAGTCAGCATGTGGAAAGAAAACCTCAGACTGTCGCAATCCTCAAGCTAACCCTCGCCGTCTTTTTTGGAGGTATTTTGTGTCACGTTATTGGGGCAACGAATAGCCTGTTAATCATTCCATCATGAATGCTCCGGGAATTATCGTCGTGTGTAAACACCTTCGAATCCGAAAACTCTAAAGGTTCGTTCCATAGGGGAGAACTGACTTATGATCAGTGATCCAAGATCACTGGGATCTTGGTACATCAAAGGAACCGACGAATCCACTCTGGTCACGGATTCATTGGTTCTTTTGATGAACTATGATCCGAGTGATCTTGGATCACTGATCCTGATCCAGATCACCCCAAAGGAACGCACCCTAAAATTGATGAATCTGGAAGCATTTATCTAGAGTAAACCTAGTCTTAAAGGACTATTGGGTAACAGCGAAATTCGACTCGTCACCAAACCCTGGCCATAGAGCCTTACAACAACAATTTGCCTCACCATAATCAAATCAGTGTGTTCAGCCATTTTCGAACTACTGTTGTTTACAAGATTGCCCACCGCACCGTAACAACAGGAAACGTCATAAAGGATAAACCGGCCGGAAAAAAAGACGCATTGAAAGAGTCAAGAGTGACAGCAAAGGATCTTACATTTCAAATCAATGTTGGACGAAGAACCATCTAATTGACTTTCAATTTGATAATGGAAGTATTATTGATTAAGTCGATTATTTGTTGCGAAAGTTTTCGCGAATCCCTATTAGCAGTTTTTATCGTATATTTATCACGAAAGAAACTGAAGAGGAGCGGACGCGAGAAATAAACTATGACTAGCTAGACTTCAGAGATTAGTTCCAAAATATAAAGCGACGATTAAGGTAATCTAAAAGATAGTAATATAATTCTACTAGCGTTTTTTCACGAATGCCTTCTCCGATTGGCTACGCTATTCACTATCTAAGTATTCTGATTGTTAATAGCGTAGCAGTGAGCGTTTTTTAACAAACTGGCGCCGCTTCTTTACGTTTTCTTTGCGTTTTCTTTGCGTTTTCTCTGCGTGATCCCCAAAGCTACCCTGAGACTTGGGTGTTGGAACGTACGAAATCTTTATCAGATAGGAAGGACTGCTAATGTCACCAGGGAATTCAGGAACTACAATTTGGACATACTTGGTATGAGCGAAATACGATGGACTGGCTTTGGAGAACTGAGAACAGCAACAGGTGAGAGTATCTTGTACTCTGGAGCAGAAGAGGAACATCATAGGGGAGTGGGACTTATTCTAAAAAAGGAAGTAAGAAAAACGCTGCTGGGGTGGAACCTGTCAACGAGAGAATCATGAGTGCACGCTTCAACTCACGCTATACAAAACTCACTTTAATCCAAATGTGCGCGCCCACCAATGACGCGGATGATGAATCTAAGGAAGAATTTTATGAACAACTGCAGCGGGAGGTTGAAAGAACACCCAGACATGATGTACTAATTGCCGGGAGAGGGCAATGAAGGATGGGAGAAGGTGATATGACGACATGGACTTGGAAGAATGAACGAGAACGGAGAGAGGCTAGCGACGTTCTGTGGCAACAACGACTTGGTGATTGGAGGCTCTCTATTCAAGCATAGAGCCATTCATAAGATTACGTGGACCTCCTTGAATGCAAGAGATCGGAATCAAATCGACCATATCATCATCAATAGTAGATACAGAGGTTTGCTGATGGACACCCCAACAATGAGAGGGGCTGATGCCAACTCGGACCATTACATGGTGAAGGGAAAGGTTAGGCTGAGGCTATGCAGCACAAAGAGGAAGAGGGAGAGGACCATCTTTGACATCAAGAAGCTTCGAGATCCCTGTGTCAAAGAGGTATTTCGGCTGGAAGTGAGCAACCGATTCCAGGTGTTGGGGACGGATGACGCAGATGATATCGAAGAGATGTGGGGACAATTCAAGGAGGTCTACAACGAGAATGCCAAGAAGGTGCTGGGAGAGAAGAAGTGAGTGAAGAGTGACTGGATCAGTGGGAAGACCTACAAGAAGATTGAAGAAAGACGAGGGTTAAAGGCGAATATAGGATGTATGCGGGCTGCCCGCATAAAGGAGAGGGCTGCTGCTACATATGCAGTGAAGGACAAGGATGTGAAAACCAGCGCCCGGGCAGACAAGTGGAGATGGCTGAACGACTTAGCAGCGGAAGCTGACACAGCAGCCAGAACCAACTGCAGTGATGATCTGTGCCAGCTCACTAGAAAGATGGTCGCACCAGGAAGGAATATGACTACCATCAAAGATAAAGAGGGCAAGCGACTTGTAAATGAATGAAGACGAAGTCTTAGAAAGGTGAAGGGAACACTTTGAGGACGTTTTGAATGTACAACGACCTGACATACCCCTGCCAGTGATAGATCCAGCACCTGGGGTCATCACAAGCATCGACACTGGCAACATCTTATTGCTGAAATTAAGAGAGCGATCCACCGTCTGAAGAATGGCAAGAGTCCAGGGATTGATGGCCTCAGTGCCGAGTTGCTCAAGTGCTCCGAGAAGGATGTTGTGAAACAACTCCACCCACTTATCAACGCTATCTGGAAAGAACAATGTGTACCAGACGACTTGACTCATAGTGAAAGTGCCGAAGAAGGGTGACCTCACTCAGTGTGATAACTATCGCGGTATATCCCTACTCTCCGTACCAAGCAAAATCCTATGCAGGATCCTCGATGACAGATTGAAAAGCGGCGTGGACGAGATGATTAGGCAGGAGCAGGCAGGATTTCGATCTGGAATGGGAACGTCTGAGCAAATCTTTGCTCTTCGGAACGTCCTTGAGCAGTGTCAGGAATGGTAAGAACCAGTGTACATTAATTTCGTTGACTTTTCGAAGGCTTTCGACTGCATTATCAGAGAGAGACTTTGGGACATTATGGGGCAGTATGACATCTTTATCAGGACTTTTCAGGGACTATATCATCAGAGCTCAAGCTGCGTCACAGAAGGCGGAAGGTTTTCTAGCTGGTTCGAAGTGAAGAGTGGCGTGCGGCAAGGGTGTGTGTTGCCTGCCTTCACCTTTGTCTTGATCATGGACTGGGTCATGCGGCGCACAAATGATAGGAGACGCAACTTGAAATGGAAATTCACGTCAGTCCTAGAAAACCCGAACTATGCTGATGATGTTGCTCTAATCACAAGTAGATTTGCTGATCTCCAGGAGAAGACCGATAGGCTAGCAGCCACCGCCGGCATTTTTGGGCTAAAGATCAACCCGGGCAAAACAAAGACGCTTATTGTGGACCACAGATGTACGGACTACATCAGGATAGAAGGAGAGAAGGTGGAAGATGTGGAATCCTTCGTGTACCTAGGTTCGGTACTTGACAAACTTGGTGGTGCAGAAACAGACATCAAGAGGCAACTAGCACTAGCGAGAAATGCATTCACCAGACTTCAGAACATCTGGAGGTCAGGCAGATTCAGCCAGAAGACCAAGTTGCGCATCCTGAACTCGAACGTCATGTCCGTGCTGTTGTATTGAGCCGAAATGTGGAGGGTGACAACAACTGATCTCAACAAACTGGATATGTTTCACCGCACATGCCGTAGGAGAGTGCTGAGGAGATTCTGGCCCAACCATTTCAGCAACGAAGAGCTGTACGAAGCCACCGGTTTCAGCCCTTATACGAGTGAGAAGATGGCGATGGTTAGGGCATGTATTGAGGAAAAGTCCTGACAACATCTCGAGGACTGCATTGACGCAGGCAGCTAGAGGTAAGAGGAGGCGAGGTCGACCGAGGGAGACGTGGAGAAGAACCGTGGAGAAGGGAAGAAACAAGCTCGAATGGCATACATGGGGAGCTGCTGCTGCATCGACCTCAGGCCGGGATGGGTGACGTGATCTTCTGGCCGGCCTCAAGAGTCCTCATGGGCCCGATGAGGATGAGTGAGTGGGTGATTTATCGCTTGGACCCTACCCACCATTCCAGTATATCCCTCTAACAAGCACAGAAATCCAATATCAAATATTTAGGGACAAAACTTATTTAAATATCACGATAGCGACAAGCTGCGAGCCGCTGTCAGTGGGAGATTTCCACAAAGTCGACTGGAATCTGGAGAGGCTGGATGGTGCATGGCAAACCAAAGAAGATGATAAATATCAGAAACAACTATAGCATTGTTACTTTAGTCCTGATGCTATAGTATAAAGCAAATGATTGAATGAATGAATGCATGCTATAAAGTTGCTGCGAAATTTCAAGCGAACAGAAAAGAAAATTCCTCGATAGAGTACAGTTATCTCATCTAATTTCAGTAAAATGAATAACTTAACAAAACTGAATAAGACAATACTTGGTGACAACCCCCTTAATATTATAAGTGGAAACCGACTTTGTGCGTTAGATTAATTATTCTCTCCAGGATGGAAGACCCCTGCTACCGTTTTGTTGAATGTTATCCTCTCCTAACATTGAAACCCAAAATGGTCAAACAAACTATAAACCGAGAGGCATACATAAAGCGTTTTTTCTGTTCTAAGAAATTTTGTTATTCTTCACATCTAGAGCACGTATTTCGAACATCTACAACGTCATGTTAGCGGGTGTGGTTCTTTTCTGCGGAAAGCAACCAGGGGTCCCCGGGGCAGCACTCCTTAACCAGAAAGACAACCTTCACACCAGGGAGGAATACCAATTGACCAGGGATTAATTTGAGACTTGACCAGGACCAATGCGGATAAAATTTTTCCATTACCTTTACTAAGGTACCAGTTCGAAGAGAAATACCTCTCTTTTTCGCCACTTTTTGCTATAGTACAAGTTATTGTGATGCAAAATATTTTTGATAAAAGTAGTTTCAAAATAAACGCTCCTAACTCTAGAAACACCACATTTTATTCTTACATCTCTCGAAACCGCTTCCAGGTGAGCTCACAATTCTAGTTATAACGTCATAGCTCCAACGTGTTCTAAGTTTCAGCGACATTTCAGCCTTTTTTTCCTGGTCAATGATAGAGTATTTTATATAGAGGAATAATTAACAATTAAATGGAGATGAATAGTGGCAGAATATTCAGCGCTACTAAACGAGATTGAAAAGACTAGAAACGTGTCTTATAAATTCTTATTTGCTGGTTCCGTCGTGACCATTATCGTCCCTAACGAATTCTGAGGAATTCGTACATTGTGTCCCCCAGACGGGCTATCACTGCTGTCCCGTATCAAATTAACCTGCTAACAGGTTTAACCAAAACAGCCTTTTCTTTATGCCTTTTAAATTCTACAACGATAAGGGACCGGTCAAAATAGTAGTAGGGTGAGGAGGAGTGGGGTTGGCTAGAGCACAGAGGAAGTGGGTCATCAGTTTTTGAGCCCTTGGTAAAGGGTGAGACATTAAATTTTCAGCTACCATCATGGGGGGTGGGTACTCATATTTTATCACAGAAATTGCCACACATTTAATTGGCTGGTGTCCAACAAAAACGGTAGTTTCACGTATGGTAAAATCTTCCCAAAAGCTAAGAATTCTAACGAAATGAGCAAGGAGTCCCAGCTGGTTTCAACTGAACACCGAATAGCCAACCTGTGTTTACATGCTATTTATCCACAAGGGTAAGAGACTCAAGTTCATGGGTCTGTGGACTCACGATCTTGGGCCTAGGTCTCGAAGATTGCTTGCTGTGCGAGTCCCAGGACACACCACAGCTTTTTTCTACATGGATCACTGCTCCACGCCAAAGCGTAAGCGGGGGCCGAGTGTGTAAGGTTTACGGTCAACTCTTTTTGCAGAATTTACAAACATGACTAAAAGTTACAAGAGTAAAGGAAGGCAATACTAATTTTAGATGCAGGTTAATTTAGAACGTAAATAAAACCATTAGTTCATGCATAGACTGTAATTTGGTTGGATTATGCAATCAAAAATGTCATGTTTTAGAGAAGGTGGGTCATGAAATTTTAAACATCCGTTTAAGTGTGTGTGTAAATGTATTAACTCCGTGTTGTGGTAGGCGAGGCAGTATAAACTCCATGGCTGATCATGAGTGGGTGAGGCAAGTGTCCCCTTGAGAAGACCGAAAACTTGCCTCTATTGGAAACATAATACCAGAAATCTACAAAAACCACAAAATGTCACAATTAACTCAGCTACGTAGAGTTGATACCAAAGATTTAATTGAACAGACTTGTTAATGTACAACAACAACAAAAAAAGACTGAATAAAGAAGATGGCCACGTGTGTGTAGCGCGTTCCTTGGAGAACTAGCTCAGTGAGCGAGGTACTCCGTGTCAACAACAGCCAACAATTCAAGAATAAGATTTATTTAGGTATTACTTACTATCAATTCTTGCCTTTTCCTTTCTTCTCTAGGTTTAACGTTTCTCTGGAGGGTCGATCTCTACTTGTATCACATTCAATTTTCCTTCTTCACATTTCACTGACCTGATAACTTTCTTCTAAATTCTAATCTTACAGTTACTGATTATATGAGTTTTGGAAAGCTAAATTACATGCACACAAAATGATTATCTTTTCCTGACAACTAATAGCTTAGCAGGGCATATCATTACGAAGAACTATTAGAGAAGGCTTTATGAATATAGTCTAGTCACATTGATTGTAACTTTTTTCATAATCATCCATATATCCTTACATCGCTCACTTATTTTTTATTATACTAGTCTTATCGCTGCATGCAAGTTAACTGAAGCTTGATGACTTTCCGTTCGGAACCGCTCGTTTGAAGTTGCAATCACTTAGTTGTCTCAATTTTGCTTGTAATCTAATTTCAATGAAGATTTAGATGATCTCTTACGGTATTATCGATAACTAGATTTCTTACATTTGAGGTACAGTAAAGATAGCTCCAACTTACAGCTATTAAAGTAATGTCGGAACAAAATTGAATGTGTTGTATGAAAACTAAAGAGATACATCTTGCTTAAGTTGACCAAAAATCGAGGCTTTCATCCGTCGCTTCTCTTGGGGAAGTGTGGTGGTTTGTTCTCCAGAGAATAAATTCAGTTAATGGCCGAGAAATCCTAGTTAAAATTTCAGAGCCCCGTGACACAAAAGTTTCACAATGATAAGTACAACAGCGTATTCAGCCCAACAATAGGGTAGCACGATTTTTAAAATTCAAATCAGCGACGTTTCCAGATCCCTTCCTCTTCATGCTGGTTTTAGGTAAAGAGGGTAGCTCATGAGATGGGTATGTGGTGTGATAATGTGAAGCCTGAAAACTACAAAAGAAAAGTCGTTTTCTTATCTGATCTCGTACTAGTACTCAAATCTCAAGTCCGCTAAAACAACAACCATCTAACTACCATAGCAAATGAGAACAAACGACACCGATTTTTTGTTTTAGCTAACAGTCAAATTATCTCTACCCTCCATTTTACAACAGCTATCTTACTATCATAACAAATGATAAAAAGTACCACATTGTTTTTTTTTTTTAGCTAAAGCTGACCTCAAATGTTCATAAAACAAAACTTCACTTTCTCTTGTTTTCTTTTGTTCTCGATTTAGATCCTTAATAGAAAATGCGTTTTCCGACTTCTTCATGCTGGAGTAAGTCTTTTAAGCTCTTCCTGAACTATCTCTGACTCCGAGATCTGTTGTTCTAGTTTTTGTCCTCGTTTTCTTTCATCCTCCAGCTCAGAAGAAAGTTTCTCGATTATTTCTTCTTTTTCCTTCACTTCATTTTGGAGTTTTTTGCATTCTTCTTCAAGTATTCCTGCTTCCTGAACCCTCTGTTGCTCCTCTTGCCGTGCATTCTCTAGCTCAGATTTAAGTGCCTTTATTTCTTCGTCTTTTAATCTTTTGTATTCATCTTCAAGAATTCCGGACTCCTCGACGTACTGTTTCAGTTGCTGTGCTAGTTTTGGGTTATTCTTTAGATCAGAAGTAAGTTTGTCGATTCCGTCTTCTTTTTCCTTCCGTTCCTCATGGAGTTTGTCACATTCGTCTACAAGCATTCTTGATGCTTCAGCCTGCTTTTTCTTAGAAGTAAGTTCCTTTATTTCTTCATCCTTTTTCCTTAGATCATTTTGGACTCTTCGCATTGCGTTATTAGTTAATTCTTCAACCTTCTGTTTCAGTGTTTTTACACGTTTTTGGAGACTTTCACGTTCTTTTTCATTTTCTTGTAACTCTTCGACTCGTTGTTGTAGTTCGGTTTTGAGTTCCTTGATAACCTCTTCAGAACTTTTCGTGACTGCATCTTCTTCATCCTTTTCTTCACAATCCGGTGCACCTTAGAGCAAGGGTGATATCAAATCAGTCCTCCAAAATTTGATTCATATCATTTGTCAATGGACGGCATGTGATTGTTAATCATGCTTTTTATGGCTAACAGAGTGGGTTGCATGAACCAAATACTGCTCTATGATTGAGCTACCTGAGTGGGCAAGATGATACGGTGCCTGTTTTGCCCACTCGGCATTGCCCATTATGTTTTGCCAGAAAAATGCAGCCTATCATGCCTTAATAAAAATTTTTCAAAAACTTTGCCATGACATTTCAATGCCATTTGCCCCTCAATGTTCCGGAATTTTGGGTTATACAGACTCACTACACGTTTGTGACGTAAGTCATTAGCGACCGTTGAAAGGAAGGCACAACTTTACTTTGTAGATATGCAGTAAAATATATTGAAATAATTTGGGGTACATTTGGGAATTTCCGAATTGCAAGTTTTTGGGAATTTTAATGCAATTTTTGAGTATCCTCTTTCGTCTTAATGATAAATTTATTAAAAATCGATTTTGTAATAAAAACTAACCATAAAAAGTCACGACGTTTCGACCTCTACGAGGTCATTTTCAAGTACGACCAAGAAATAAAAAAATATAACGTAAATATGTTTCTAACAGTAACAAATAGTAAAACATGTCACGAACGGTTAAATGCAATAAAAATATGCAGGACAAGTGATAAAAATGTTTACGAAGTTAGAAAAAAAGGGACCTAACAATGAGACAATAAAACAATAAACGATACTAATAAGCTTTTACAGAACTGACTTCACAAATAATTTAGAGCGGATAAAATTCTGGAAACTTACTTGTGACACTCTTTTGCTCAGAAAAAAACTAACTGCATCCGAGAGGGGGCTTTTTCAGTAGCTTTCTCTTAACGCACGTTGGTTCAGAGCTCCCGTTTGTTCACACGTGAAAACCGAAGCTCGCATCATAATCATTTCTTAAGATATTTCCAGGTTTGCAAATTTTGACGCGAACTATGTGACCTGACCTAATTTAAAGTTAGTTTAGTTCTCCGGCCTGTGGACAGTTGGCAACATCTAGTTTACGCATAAGAATATTATTTATCTTTCGAAAAACCAATTACCTCAATCGTTTACAAGAAATAGAACTGCCTGTAAAACGCACACACTCATGCACGCACAAATAAATATATAAATACATACATTCTTCATTTAAAATACTAGAAGATGATTCTTCTCTCAGTTCATCATTGTTCCCTTGCCATAGCGCGTGGTCCGTTTTATCCAATTGCTCTGTGAAATATAAATAATTATTATAAAGGTCAGTATTTTGTGCTAAAAGAAAGCTTTACCTGGCGGATTACTTACTTTAAGAATTATCTTTTTTTTTTTGCAATAATGTGACTAGTAAAGGTACGGTGGTACTTGTTAAGGCCAATAGACCGAATGCAAATATGGCGCCCGGGACGAGTCGCATGAAAGCGAGGCTAGTCAGGCTTTGATGTTTTGTTTTGACAATGCTTCCCCAGAAAAGTCTTACTTCGTCGTTGATCTGATCTGTTTTATTTAGTTGTGGCTACGAGCAGCTGTGCTTCTGAACGCCATGACAAGGGATATACATTTTCCACCGTTCGCCTGTTAAGCCTAGGGAAAATAGTGGATCAATGCAATTCGTTGAGACGAAGGAAAGGAGTTCACGATCACCGCAGGAACTAAAGTTTGTTCGTTACATTTTACATTTGAAGATCTTAGAAAAATCGTTTAAATGACGAGCTTATGTGGTGTCTGGTGGTATTCCAACACGATTTACATGGCTAGTACCTTCCCCAAAGTAAAGACTTCGCGTCCACTCGCACGGAATCGCACGAAACAAATACTACGGTGTAATAACCAAGCGAATGAACTTCAACTGCCCCCATCGTTGTATCCAGTGAAAGATTTGAGCCAAATGAGAACGACTAGGGGCTAAATGGGGCTAAATGCGGTCGCTTACACATTTTCCAAGATCTTCCAGCCTGAACGAACAAACTTTAACAGTTCCTTCGGTGATCGTGAACTACTTTTCTTCGTCTGTTTTTCCTGAGAGGCGACCGCGGAAACGGGAAAAAAAAAAAAAAAAAAAAACAATTTCTCTGCTGTGGAAGATTTCAATTCCTTCTGGTGGCATTCAGGAACACAACAACTTATAGGGAGGGCGAAACAAAAACAGACCAGATCGACGACGAAGCAAGACTTTTCTGGG